>JAEIGA010006515.1_pt1 | contig 17780 bp, 6 predicted proteins | sample 9270691 | NCBI WGS metagenome assembly JAEIGA01 (sample SAMN17057246, study PRJNA624740) | gut metagenome | biome: biome; isolation source: fecal sample | host: Bos grunniens | place: China: Xizang | collected 2019 | reverse complement strand
TGCTGTTAAAGAAGCCAAGGAAGCAGAGAAAAAAGCAATAGCGGAATCGAGAAAAGAATTAATTGTTGATTATAAGAATTTTAACGAGACTTTAAAAGAAGAGTGGTTAACTTCAGATGTATTGATCACAGCTCTTGAGAAATATACTGATATGAATACAGAGCTTGGGCGTTCATCTTATGAGGCGGCGCAAAAAGCTTTGACATTTGGAGATGCTATAAACGCTATTAAGGATGCTGTAAGTTCGGGTTGGATGACTTCGTTTAAATACATGTTTGGCGATTTGGACGAAGCTATTGATTTGTGGACACGTTTTTGTAATGCAATAATTGATTTTCTATCATTCTTTTCTGAAACAAGAAATGAAATTCTAAAAGGATGGCACGATTTAGGCGGCTATAATTCAGCAGTAGAAGCAGCTTCAAACTTATGGCATGCTTTCACTGGGATTATAGACCGCGTTAAGGATGCACTGTCTAACATTTTACCTCCTCTAGATCAGGTTATTCAAGGGTTTGTAGATGCTACAAAACGTTTTGAAGGTTTTACGAAAAAGCTCCGTGATATTTTTGGTCTTGAAGAACCAGAAGAAGCAGAAGCGATCAAAGAAACAACTAAGGCTGTAGAAGATAAAACGGAAGCAAAAGAAGAAGAAGCAAAAGCGCAAAAAATGAATAATAGCGAATCAGAAAAAACGGTTAAAATTCTCGATCAACAAATTAAAAAATCGCAATATTTGAACAAGGCTTTAAAAAATGGTAGTAAAGGAAATGATGTAAAAGATCTACAAAAACAATTGATTCGAGAGGGATATTTAAGAGATAAATATGGGGCCGATGGAGTTTATGGACCTAATACGAAAGCAGCCGTAAAGAAGCTTCAAAAAGATCTAAATGTTAAAGTTACGGGCCAATGGGACAAAGCGACAAGAGCTGCGTATAAAGGTCGTTTGAATAGTGCTTCTAAACTGTCCGGTGCTGAAAAAAGAATTTCTAAAGAAATAAAATCAACAACCAAAGAAACAGCAAAGATTGTTTCATCCGAGAAAGACATAGTTGAATTACGAAAAAAAATGGCCGCGATAGCTAAGAGCGAAAAGGAAACACAGCAATCAAAAGCAAAAAATAAGCAACTACAAAAAGAAATTAAAAATATTAAAACTTTAAGCTCTACTATACCTATTGAAACTAAAGCAATAAAAGAGACAACATCCGAATTAGAAAAACAAACAAAATTTTCAAAAGCTTCAAACACAAATTCGATAAAAAATACCGAAAGAGGTACCAAAAGGCGAAAAAAAACAATTGCCGAACTACAAGCAATAAACGAAGGACTTGATAAAAAAGCAAAACTTGAAAACAAGAATACAAAAGCAGCTCCGGACTTATTAAGTAGTAACTATAATGTTAAAGATTTACAAAAACAATTAATCCATGAGGGATATTTAAAAGATAAATATGGTGCAGATGGTATTTATGGACCGAATACTAGAGAGGCAGTTAAAGCGCTTCAAAAAGATTTAAATGTTAAAGTAACTGGACAATGGGATAAAGCCACAAGATCGGCATATAGAGGACGTTTAAATAGTGCTTCTAATCTTGTAAAAACTGAATCAAGCGTAACGAAACAAACAAAGGCTACTGTTGAGCAAGATAGAAAGAAAATCACCAATGAGAAAACCATAAATACGTTAAAAAAAGAAAATGCAAAATTAGAGAATAATGGAAGCACAGAAAAGACAGCATCCGATTCAATCAAGGCTATAAATAAACAGATTTCTTCTGTTCAGACACTAAGTTCAACAATGGCAATAGAATCCAAAGAAATTGAGAAAACAAATGATCAAACAAAAAAGCAAATACAGGAGACAAAGACATTAACAAATGTAAATAATCAAAACAATAAAGGTAGAAAAAAAACAGTTGATGAATTACGTGCTATAAATGAGGAATTAAGAAAAAAAGCGGTATTGGAAAACGAATCGACTAAAAATAATAAAAAACAAAGCTTTTCTAAAGATATGAATTCAAAAATGGATTCAGATCTTCTAAGTGATAATTATAATGTTAAAGATTTACAAAAACAATTAATCCATGATGGATATTTAAAAGATAAATACGGTGCCGATGGTATATATGGACCTAATACAAAAGCGGCTGTTAAAGCGCTTCAAAAAGACTTAAATGTTGCCATCACTGGTCAATGGGATAAAGAGACAAGAGCCGCGTATAAGAATCGATTAAATGGTCAAAAGAAAGTAAATAAGACAGTACATTCCGAAGAAGTTTCTAATAAAAAGATAAATAAACAAACTGAACAAAAACTAAAAAATCTTAAGAAAGAAATAGGATTGAATGAAGAATTAAATAAGACTTTAAAGAGTGGCGATCGTGGATCTTCTGTTAAAGAACTTCAAAAAGGATTGTTAAATCTTGGGTATTTAAAGGGCGGAATTGACGCTGCGGATGGTATATATGGACCAAAAACACAAGAGGCGATTAAAAAACTTCAATCAAATCTTGGATTAGCTATAACCGGAGCTTGGGATGAAGCGACTATTAAAGCTATGAAAGCTTCTGAATTTGTCGGCAAAATAGATTCGGATGCCGATAAAGTTCGGAAGAAAATGGAGGAAATCTATAAAAAGTCTAACGAGGACAAATATGAACGCAAATGGAGCGGAAAAAATGGCGAACTTTCTTATGAATTAATTCCTAAAGGAACTGGTGACAAAACTGAAAAAGAAGCCAAACAGATTAAGAAAGCTGCTTCTACAGTAGATCAATCAATCGTCGCGTTAAGAAGATCTGTTAAAGAAGAAAAGAAAGCACAGTATACAGACTACTTAAGACCAGGCGGACAAAAGATATTGGCTACTCAATCGGAGTTTATGAATTCCGAGGAGGTTCGGTATCTACAGGGTGATAAAAAGAGAGAAGCTTTTTTAAAGAAAAAGAATGAAGAAGTTAAGAAGTTACAAACCGCTCTTATAGAAACTGGATATTTAACCGATAAAACAATCGCCGATGGTATATATGGTCCAGAAACGGTTGCTGCTGTCAAAAAGCTTCAAAGAGAATTGGGTGTTAAGGATAGCGGTAACTGGAATGCTGAAACACGGTCTGCTGTTGATCTTCGCGGTAAGTTTATTAAAAAGACTGGCGAAGAGGTCAATGAAGTATTTCATGCTGAGGTTATACAGTCAAGACTCGCTGTTATTACCGAAGGTGTTGCGTCGGCTGTTGATATTATTCGGAAAGTGCTTGGCGGAGCAAAGCGTCTGTTTGCCGGTTTCGCTTCTATGTTTGCTCCATTGCTTGATCCGATTGGACGTTTTGCATCGATTATCGCTTTAATGTTCAAAAATTTAAACAAGCAAATAACAAGCTCAAAAGTCAACAAATTTGTTGATGTATTACTAAAGAAACTAAAACCGTTAAAAGATGCGATAAAATTTGTATCAGAAGCACTTCATGGTTTTGTCAATGGATATTTACGATTTGTTCAGGGGACTAATAAGACTCTTGATACTTCTAAAATTACGTTCGAATCTTTCTTTAAGTATCTTGGAATGCAATTAAGCAAATTCGTTAATAAGATTGCAAATTTCCTTCTTGATAATCCCGTTACGAGATTCTTTAAGAACATGTTCAGCTCTGTTGCAAATTTACTTAAAAGTAATCCTATTACAAAACCCATTGGCGATTTCCTCGAAGGTATTATTAATGGATTCGGCGATTTCAGCAAACAGATTTCTGGTTTCTCTTTGGCTGGAAAGATTAAATATATTTTCTATACACTAAGGCAAGCAGTTTTAGATAATCCTGTTGGAAAAGCTCTTGTAGATTTCTTTACAAGTGTTTCTTCTGCGCTTTCAACTTTTAATAAAGAAACATCAGGACTTTCATTTGAGAGTAAAATACTTTATGCATTTTTGACGTTAAAAGAAGAAATCCAGAAAATCCCTATCGTTAAAACGATTACTGATTTATTTGAAAATATTAAAACTAACTGGGAACAATTCACAACATGGCTTGATGGGATTAGCAGTTCTATTTTCGACAAGATTTCTAAGGTTAAGGAAGCGTATGACGCCGAAGGATTGTCTGGCGCTTTAAAAAGTCTATCCGATGTATTTGCGCCACTCGTTGAAAAATGGGAAGCATTCAAGTCTCGGATCATGGACATCTTTGGAACTATTCCCGCTTTGTTTGAAGAAATTAAGAGCGCTTTTGATCAAAATGGCATCAATGGCGTCGTTGAATTATTCAAAGAAAAGATTGCAGATCTAAAACCGGAAGACTTATTACCAGTTGGACTTGCCGGACTTGGAACCGCGATCGTTGGTTTTATCCTTAAGAAAATCATTGGCGGATTTGGAAAGTCCGGCAATACATTCCAGGGTGGTATGAAAAAGGGTTTGGCTGGTTTAATCTTGCCAGCTCTTTCTTCTGTTGCCGCTTATATTTTAAGTGATGTCGGTGCCGGAGACACATTTGCTGGAGTGGCTACAACATATTTTGGCGGCCCGATTGCTTATGCTCTAACAACACTTGGAAGCATGATTCTGAATGCTTTCAGTCCTGAAACAAGACAAGCTATACACGATTTCTTTTCTACTTTTGCCGAAAGCGTAAAGAATAATGGCTTTATTCAGACAGTTGGAGATACAATTCCTAAAGTTATAGAATTCTTTTCTAATGCCTGGAAAAATTTTACTTCTCTATTCTCTGGTGAAAACGGTAAAACACTTACTGAAATCATTGATGAATGGATTGGTAACTTCAAGAATTCTGCATTTTATAAGAATTTAAAGGAAGTATTTCCTAATCTATTAAAGTTCTTTGAAAATACTTGGGAAAGCTTTAAGAAATGGTTTGCTGAAAACATTCAAGGTAAGAATATATTTGAATTAATTGGTCGCGGTATTTCAACGGTAATATCTGGAATATATTCCGCTTTGCTTAAAATGGTTTCTGGTGCAGCTAAAGGTATACAAGATACTTTATTGCCACAAATCCAAAAGACTCTTGGAGATTTGCTTAATCTCGTTGGCGATGCAATTTCTTCTATTGTAAACACAAAAGGATTCTGGCCAAAAGCTATTGGCGGATTACTATTGTACATTATGGCTCAGGCTGGCACAATAATCAAAATTGTTGACAAATTTGCTACTGCTAAAGTTTTAAAAGAAGGTGGTAAAGTCGATACTTTCGGTACCACTATTCTTAAGATAGGCGGAAGTATTGCTTTATTAATTGCTGCATTTGCAGGTTTAATTTGGGCTTTTTCAAAATGGGATGATATCAAGAATCCAGAGTTAATTCTATATGGATTTGCTGGAATTATCGTTTTGCTTGGTGCTGTTGTCGGTGCAATTGCTGGAATTAAAATTTTAACAAAGCAATTTGATTCGAAGGCAGGAAACGATATCGGATCTCAATTGCTACAAATGGCCAGTAGTATTGCTGCCATAGGCGTTGGTATTATACTTTTTGGAGTAGCGTTGAAATGGCTTTTTCAAAAGGTTGAAACAGTTACTGAGATTGACGAAAATGGTAAGAAAGTAGAAAAGAAAGTTAAGAAATTTGATGGAAACGCTCTCGGAGATGCGATTGGATTAATCACTCTATTCTTAATTGAATTAGTTGGCGCTCAAATGGCATTAATTTGGGCATCTGGTAAATGGAGTGATGGTAAATCTAAAATTGCCATAAACGGTATACTAGAAGCTTCTAAAGGTTTGGTTGCTATTGCAATTGCGATGTCAATTGTGGCTGCTTCTATTAATCTGTTTGGTTCTAATACTCTGTGGCAAGCTACTGCTATGATCAGTATTATGCTCGTTTTGTTAGGTGGTATTTTCGTAGCCATAACTGTTGCCGCCAAGAAGATCGAAGGATCTGAAGGCAAAATTAAAATAGCTTTAAAAGGAATCATTGGACTTGGAATTGGTGTGAATCTTATTGCTATTTCAATTGGCACGATGGCTGGAATCATTTCGTCAAACGATTTAGCTACTAACATTTCTGCCATTGGTACAATTCTTGTTTTAATTGCCGGTTTGCTTGTAGGATTAAATTTCTTGGCTAGAGCAGAGAAGAAAGCTTTAGACTTTATAGCAATTGGCGGAATGTTCATTCTTATCGGAACTACAATTTCTGGTATTGCGATTGCTTTAGGTCATGCTTCTGTTTTAGTAAAAGATGTTCCAATTGAAAAATTAGCAACTTTTATCATTGGAATTGCTGTTATAAGTGGTGTTATAACTAAAGCCGCTCCTGAAATTGCTAAGGGCAATACTCAATGGAAACAGCTTCTTTCAAATCTGATACCGTTGGCTGGTATAACGATTGCGGTTATTGGAATCGGTTATGCTTTAGCTCATGCCATTTCTCTCATCCAGGGCAACTTTGACTATGTGCTTATCGGTGAGTATTTGGCAGGTATCGTTTTTATTACAAAATCAGTCGGCGATGTGGCTATAGCTCTTGCAAAGCAATCATCTAATTTTGAAAGCGCAAAGGGTGTAATTAAAACTTTTGTTGGTATGGCCTTTGGTGTTGCAATCATTGCTGGTGCTGTTGCTTATAGTATTCGTCTTATTAAAGGATATGGACAACTGTTATTAACTGGTGCGTATTTAAACGCTATAGTTGATATCTGTGAAATAATAGGAGAAGTAGCTGTAAAATTAATAAAAGAAAAGCCAGAAGTTGAACAAGGCAAAGCCGTGACAAGGATATTTGTAGGAATGGCTGCTGGCATAGCTCTTATGGCTGTTGGTATTGGTTATGCATTGCGGGTTATTAAAGGCACTGATATTATTCAGGGTTTTGTGTTTCTTGGAGCGATCAAAAGTATAGTTGAACTTCTTGGTGAAACTGCTACCGATCTTATCACCGACCAAAATAAACCCGATATGGAACAAGCAAAGGCTATTGCTCTTGCTTATGGCGCTATGGCTGCGGCTATTGGTGTTATGGCCATTGGTATTGGGTTTGGAATGTCTTTAATTAAGAACAATTACGATCCTCTTAATTCTTTTATCTATTTTGCAGGACTTGCCGGTATTACATATATTCTTGGAAAAGTCGCCATTGAACTAATGAAAAATAATTCCACAGTCGCACAAGGCGGTTCTATAGCATTGTCCTACGGCGTCATGGCTGTTGCTATTGGCGGCATGGCCATAGGTATTGGTTATGCCATGAGCCTTATGAAAGATATTAATTGGGAACAGGCTTTAACATTTATGGGTGGAATTGCCGGTATTGCGGCCATCATGGGAATGGCAGCGGTTGAGATGATTAAAGTTGGTCCAGATCTTTATAAAGGCGGCGGCGTTGCATTAGCTTTTGTAGGCATGGGTATTGGTATTGGGCTTGTGGCGTTGGCTCTTGGAGAAGCTATTCCTAAGATACAAGGCGTCGACTTAGGATTAATGTCCGCTTTCTTAGGTGTGTTCATTGGCATCGTAGCTGCGATGGGCGTTGTAGGATATTTTATGACAAAAAATGCCACCAACGCTTTAGGAGGACTTGGAGTAGCATTGGCATTTGTCGGTATGGGCTTTGGTCTTAAATTAGTTGCCGACGCCCTTGGTGATGCTCTTCCGAAGATGAAAGACCTTGAAACCGGAAAAGCAGCCGCGATTCTTGGGATATTCTGTGGTATAATTCTATTAATGGGTGCTGCTGCCGTGCTTATGGGAGCCATGCCTCAAGCTATCTTAGGTGGTGTCGGCGCTTGTATTGCCTTTATAGGTATGGGTTTTGGCATCTCAATGATTGCAGAAGCTCTTGGTGAAGCAATCAAGAAGATTAAAGATGTCGATCAGGGCGTTATAGAAGCTTTTCTAAACAATATACTCTATATCGTAATGGCGCTTGGCGTTATAGCTGTTGTACTTTCTGCGTTTGGTATTGGGGCAATATTCGGTGCCATTGCGGCCGTTATTCTTATCGGCGTACTAATGGCTGCCGCTGCCCAGACGCTTGGCGAAATGGGTCATGTGCTATTTGGACTCGGATCGTCAATGCAAGATTTCAGCAGCATGGTATCTGATATTAACTATACAAATGTAAACACTATTGTAAATAGTCTATTAGAAACCTTTAATTTACTTCTTACAAGTCTGTCATCTTACGTTACAATGGCTGGTAGCGCTCAAGATACCATGTCGAAGATCTCAAATATTGCCGGACAAATTGGAAACGTAGTCTCGATATTTAATGATATTGGCGACGAGTTCTCAACAAAAGTCACTAACTTTACAAGTTCGCTTTCTGAAATAGATACAGCAATTACTAATGTTAAAATTAATCAGACGCATCTCGATATGCTTAATAATTTAAGCGGTGCAATAACTTTATATTTCGAAGCTTTGAAGAAAGCGAATAGTGAAAGCGAAAATGCTGCGTCTGTTGATTCTCAGGTTGTTAAAGAAGCATTTACCGCATTAAGCGACGCGATTGACGAAGATGTAATAAAACAATTCGCTTCTTATGGAACTGGGCAAGATAACGATCTTAACAATATGGCAACAGGCATTACAAACCTTGGTACAGCAATAAGCAGTTACGCAACGGATATTGGTGGTATTAATCAGACCGATCTTCAAAATGCGAAATCCGTTATAGATCAAGTGACTGGTTTATATGATACGTTAAGAGAAGGCGGTGCGTTCCAGAAACTGATGAGTTTCTTTGCAGGTCAAAGAACAAATCTTTCCGAGTTTAGTGGAGATATGCGTGTTCTTGGCGTAGCTATAAGAGATTATACAATACTTGTTAGTTCCGCTAACTATGATAATTTTGACAAAGCCAAAGAGTCTATAGAATTTATTGCAAAGATCAATAACGATTTGCCGAAATCTGGAGGCGTTTTCCAATTCTTCTCTGGTAAGCAAGATCTAAATGCGTTTGCTGATAATATGTCTGCAATGGGAAAGGGTGTTGTTAATTTTGTAAATGCAACATCAGAAGGAAATTATTCGAATATCGACGGCGCATTGGGTGTTATTACAAAGATAAATGAAATGCTCATGGGTCTTGAAAACAGCGGCGGCGTTGCTGGATGGTGGTCTGGTGAAAAGTCTTTTGAAGGTCTAACGTCAGGACTTCCAGAAGTTGGCGCTGATTTAAAATTGTTCCAGGATAATATTGGTAATTTCGATTATGATAAGTTTAAAACCATTCTTGACGGCACTATCGAGACGTTTAATTCAATCAATCTTACTAATTTGGAATATGATGAGGGAAAGCTATTTGGATCTCGTATTGGCGCTGCTGCCGCTGTATTTAAGAGATTTAAAGAGTTCTTAAACGAGCTTGCTACTTTAACAAATGAAGATCTTCAAAAGCAAGGGTCTTCTTTAGATTCTTATAAAACGCTTGGACAAACTTTATTTAATAGTATCTGCAATGGAATATTAGACGGCGCAAATTCTAGCGAAGATGATTCGTTTAAAAAAGCGCTTGAGAAAATTGTTAATGATACGTCTACTATTGCTGTAACGACTCTATCAGAAGCTCTGGAGAAGATCGGCAAGGATTTTGCGGCCACCATTTCAGGAAGCATTACCTCAGAACTCGATGGCGTTAAATCGACGCTTGGTGAAATGTCTGGGGCAACAAATAGCGATTCGAATTCCGATCTACCCGGAAAAGTATCCGCTGACGTTTCTCAAGGAGTTGTTGATGGCGTTCAAAATGGTATGGAAAAAGCGGCTTCTGGTCCGTATATCGATCCGAATGTCAATAAGTTGGGCGTCATGGGCTCCAAAGCACTTGCTGAAGCAATCGGGGATACCAACAATCCAGCACTTCAAAAGGCTAAAGGGTTCTTTGATAACATTGCTGAATCTGGTGATATTCGAACTGCCGGATCAAAACAGGGTGCTGAATACGGAATCGGATTCCTTGCTGGCGCGTCTGAAACTCTATTGGGTAAGGATAACGAACTTACAAAAGGTCTCTATCAGTTAGAAGGTAACGTTGAAAAAGCTGAAAGCGTATCTGCTGGCTGGAATAAAATCGTCGATGAAAAAGGCAAGGAAATGGTTCATTCGGCTTCAATCGCCACGACGGAATTTGTTAAAGAGAATCGAGAAGAAATTGTCAACGCTGTTACACAGGGCAATGAGGCTGTTGGCCAGGCTTTGGTCGCCACCGTTGATATGATTGCAACTAATTCTGATTACGTTGAGAACACTATTAATACGGCTTATAAAGATGGATTTTCTAAAGCATTCACTAATGTTGGTGTAGATATGGCCAAGAGTGCTATTACCGGAGCTCTCGGAGAAGAAGATGCTATTGGACAGGCACTTTGTTCTATGCTGACAGATGTTGGAAATTCTGGTGACATTACAAAAGTAACAGATTATATGCTTTCCCCAGCCGGAATTAATATGGTCGCTGGAATGTCGGCTGCCATATACGGCGAAGAAGACGAAATGACAAAATCCTTGATGGAATTATTTGTCAATGTGTCTAATTCAGGAGAACTTGGAACTGGCATCCAGCAGACTTATATTCCTTTGGCTACGAAGGTTGTTCGTGGGTATACCGATCAGCTTCTGAAAGAACAGCCGGAAGTTGCAGCCGCTATTTCTGATCTTTTAACTAAAGTTGGAACCGGCGCTTCGATTGACGTTAAGAAAGACGTAGTGCCACTTGCAAAAACTGTGACGAGCGCTGTTTCTGAAGGAATCGGAGATGGCGAGAATGATATTTCGACTGCTTTAACAACTGTCGTAACTAATGCAACTTCTAAGGAAGAATTAAAAGCTGGACTTAAGGATCTTGCCTTAAAGACTGCCACTAATTTCGTCGGCCAAATGGCTTCTGAATCCTCAAACGATGAAAACACTTCTATTCTGGCCAATGGTCTTAAGATTTTACTTGATAAGACTAAAGAATCTAAAGATTTAGAATCCGGTTTATATGATGCTTCGTTAGCTATAGCTTCTGATATTGTTGGTCAAATTGCAACAAGCACATCAAGTGATGAAAACACTAAACAATTGGCAACGGGTGTGCAGAGTTTATTAGCTAAAGCTCCTAATTCTGAAGAACTAAAGAAATCTGCTGAGACCTATGGACTTGCGCTTTCAGGAATGGTGTTTGCTGCATTTGCGCAGGAAGGCGATTCCGAGAATCAAACTAACGCTTTAAAAGATGGCTTTACAAATCTCCTTACTAAGGCTACTTCTGAAGATGGACTTCCTACTAATTTCTTTAGTGGTGTAAAAGCGCTTGGCCAAAAAGCTGCTTCTAACATTTCAACTAGTGTTTCCGGAATAGGAAGCCAGGAAGAATTAAAGAAGAATATACAGCAACTTGTTTCAAATGTGTCAAACGATGAAGAACTTCAAAATAGCATTAAACAAGATGCGTCTAATTTAGGAAAATACATTGACTACGGACTTGAAGAAGGTATTAAAGATCCAGTAGCCAGCCAGAGAGTTAAGAACGCAATGATCAATCTTGCTAAAGTTGCTTTTAACGCTGCTAAATCCGAACTTGAAGTTAACTCTCCCTCTAAGAAGGCGCAATGGCTTGGCGAGATGTTCGATGAAGGTCTGGCCAATGGTATTGAAGCGCAGTCTAAACTCGTTGATGATGCTGCTGAGGCCGTTGTCAGCGATCCGGTCGATACTATCGAGAACGCCATGCAGTCTGCGACACCAGATACGCTTTCTCAATTCGCCGAAACCCTTGGCAGGAAGTTTGAAAGTCTTGGCGATCGCATTGAAGATTTGAGGCTTACTCTTGAGAAGGTTAATATTTCTAAGACAACCGAACAGGTCCAAGACCTTGGACAGGCTTCCAAAGATGTTGATTTTTCTGGAGCCGACAAGCAATTATCCGGCATTGAAAAGAGTTCTTCTAAAGTGGATTTAAGTTCGATGTCTGATCAATTAACCGGTTTAGACAAAGCTTCATCAGATATTGATATGTCCTCTCTCGATAAGCAATTCTCTGGATTTGGAAAAGATTTAGATACTGACAAAGTAGCTTCTCAATTATCCGATCTTAGTTCGAGCTTTGATTTTAAATCTCTTCTCGGAGATAATTTCGATTTGAGCAACTTGACTGAATCAGGATTCGATCTGAAGTCTATACTTGGTGATAATTTTGATTTGAGCAAACTTACGGAATCAGGTTTTGATATTCAATCCCTTCTTGGAGAAAACTTCGATCTTAGTAAGCTTACAGACGGATCTATGTTTGATCTTAAATCATTAATTGGAGATAAACTTGATATTGGCGCATTGATTAAAGACAAAATTCCTGATATTGGCGGAACCATTCTCGGTGCATTGGGATTAGACGGTCTTAAAGATAAATTCTCCGGACTTGGGGATACGCTTGGAGGACTTATTAACTTTGATTCTATAAAAGATAAATTCTCCGATCTTGGAGGCTCATTATTAGGATCTCTTGACTTTAGCGAGATACAAAGTTCGTTATCATCCCTTGATTTCGGTGGTGCAATTGACAGCCTAAAGAGTCAAATAACATCTTTAAGTGGTGAAGATTTACTCGGCGGCTTAGTTGATAACGTTAAACAACAATTCGATTCCATTAGCGTTGCCGATCTGTTTAAGCCAAAGGACGGTTCTGAACCTACTATCGTTCCTGTCATTGATATTTCTAATATCGAATCCAATAAAGACGCTATTCGTCAGGCTCTCGGTATTGATGACTTTGGAATGACCATTTCGGCTAATAATAGCGCAGCTTTGGCCAATGGTATTATGCTTGAAACCATACATGCCGATCTTGAGGAAATGAAACAAATTATGAGAGACACGCAATATGTAAATGCTTTCTTTATGAATCGAATTGACGACAAGATTGAGGTCCTTAATAATACCGTCGATTCTCTTGGCATATATCTTGATTCTGATGCTATTGTAGCCGGTACTGTTGAGAAGATGGATAAAGCCCTGGGTAAACGAGCTGCGAACAAAACAAGAGTTGGAAAGAGGTGATCAAATGGCCATTTACTATTACGGCGCTCATTCGATCACATTTACAAAAACAATAACTGGAACAAATCAAACGGTCGTAAAAAATAGTTGGGCGGATTTCCATTTGGTCCCTTCCGCCCGACCATTTCTTGAAATTCCAAAGGTTCAAACAATTATGGTAAAGCTTCCGAGATCAAACAAAATACTCGACATTACAAATAGTCTAAACCCAAATCAAGCATTCGAAGGATCAACTGGTTCCTGGGAGTATATGATAGATCTTGATAAATGGAATAGTTGGACTGAAGCGATTGACGCGCTTGAAGACTATTTTGACGGATCTGAATTCAGCATCAGTTTAGATGACAATCCTAATATGGTTTACAGCGGAATGATATTTCTATCAGATTACACGCCTGACGCAGAATTTTCAAAAGTTAAATTGGAATACGACCTGACATGGAAACCATATTGGAGCGGAGAGTGATATTTAGTGATATGCTATAAATTATACATAGATCAAACACTCATTTACGATAATTCTGAAGGTATAAATCTTGGATTGGCATCTGCTTCTCTGAATTTGGAGGTTAATCAACCAGAATCTCTTTCTATGAAACTGCTAAACGGATGTGAAGTATTAAATTCAATCAAGAAAAAGAAAACGCTTGTATTTGTGTACGAGGCATATGTCGATTCTGACGGCGTCATTCAGGATTGGTATTACCCGTTTATGGGGAGAGTCAGCGACGTTTCTATTGATATTAATGGAAACTATGATGTTGAGTGCGAAGGCGCGTTCGCATTTTTAAACGATATTGTTATGGCTTATCATCCTGATCTTCATAACGCTTATCATTCGAGAGAAATAGATGATTATGTTGAATTCTATAAAAATGCTAAATACATTTTCAAATCTGCTGTCGAAGCTACTGAATTGTTTGGTCATTATGCAGATAGGTATCCTTTTAAACAGATGGTCATGGAATTTGATGAATCCGCCAGCGATTGGATGAGCGACGGATACGAATATGAAATTCTTAAAGATGGTTTTGACTTTCCAGAAATTAACAAAGAAGAACTTGAGTATTCAAAGGTTGCTGATGTAATTACCAACAAGATTATAAACGAATATTCTGGCGTGTTATATTTTTTATACTATCTTCCAACTGACCCAACTCATATGAACGACAATCCTCCTGATCCGACTGGTATTAATCCTGTTGTTTATGAATTGATTCTTGAAAATTGGAAGAGAACACATCCAGATCATCCGATCAGACTTTCCTACACGCATGATATAAATCCCGGATTTGGGTATAATCATGACGGATTAGAATTTCCTACCGTAGAAGCTATATGGGTTGAAGATTATGGCTGGTATCCATCGTTTGGTATAGGAGATAACATTATTTCTATTTCTAAAGAAGCTCTAAAGACTGAGATTTATACAGGTATCATGCCTATTGGCAAAGATGGCCTTAAGCTGAACAACACTAAAAACCATTTCGATGTAAGTGATACAGAATCTATTCAGTACAATTATTTTCCAGTAAGAGACGACGACGTTATCTGGATTCCTGAGCTTGTTCAGAAGTATGGTTATATTATCAAAGCGGTTGAATTCTCTGATATTGAAACAGTTACAGAGCTTCGACAGGCCGGTAACGATTACATCAATCGTTTTGCCAGAGACTTCGGGTTTAAGTACACCATTAACGCTATCGAGCCATGTGAAGTATTCGACGATATGAACAAGCTTGTCAAACTAGCTCATATTACAATGGTGAAAGATACAGATAACGTCGTTCATGTTATTCCTTGTCTGTCTATAAAGCTTGATTTATTTGATCTTCAGAACAATGAATATGTTATAGGGCCGATTGTTCCCGACTCTGTTATTAATGAGGATATTTCGAATATGTAAGGTGGTTTTTAATCGTGTACATTCACGCCAACCCGAATCCGAACGGCGTGTATGTTGAGGACTGTGTGGTCAGAGCAATATGTATTGCAACCGGTCGATCTTGGGATGACGTCTACATTCATCTGTGCCTGGAAGGTTTTATCATCAAAAACATGCCGAGTGTAGATACCGTGTGGGGCACCTTCCTGAAATCGATCGGTTTTGTTCCCTATTTGCTTCCGACCGAATGTCCGAATTGTTACACCGTTCGAGAGTTTAGTGAAAGAAATCAAAATGGTATATTTATCCTTGCTACAGGTTCCCACATGGTCGCAATCATTGATGGAAATTATTGCGACGCCTGGGATAGTGGCGATGAAATTGTAAACTTTGTGTGGAGGAGGGAAGTTCATGCCAATGTATAATGGGTTTAATAACGGTAATAATGGCTTTAATAACGGTAACAATGGCTATGGCTATGGCTATGGAAACAACAATAATGGTTACAATAATATCGGCTATAACAATCTTGCTTATCAAAACAATAACGGCCAGTTTAATCAGAACCAGTACGGTCAGCAGCCTTCGAGAGACGATCATTTTCAATGGGTCGATTATGTAAACGGTCGGGCCGGAGCGGATGCCTATCAGCTTCCGACTGGCGTAAACAAGGCAATCCTGTTCGATAATGATTTCAATCGGTTCTTTGTCAAAGGTTATGACAATAACGGGCGTCCGAGAGTGTTTGAGGACAACGACTTCAATCCTCACATTAACCCGGAGCCACAGTCTCCTCAGAATATTGATTTGAGTCCTTATGCTACGAAGGATGATATTCAGAACATGATTGTCGAAGCACTTCGTAATATTCAACTTCCCAATATGACTGGCTATGTCACCGTCGATCAATTTAATCAGGCGCTTAATGAGCTTAGCGTCGGCAGTGGAGGGAGGATTGTAAGAGGCAATGAACAGAATGCATGATTACTTCAGCCCAGGAGGTAACGGCGGCGGGAATGGAGGAAACGGTGGATTCAAGCTTCCTGGAATCCTTGGCAGATTCGGGAACATAATGAATCTTGTCAATATGTTTAGGAAATTTCTTTCGAACCCTATCGGCGCTTTGCTTGAATCCGGGCTTAACATTCCGAGCAACATCAGCAATAACGCTCAAAACAACCCCGAAGCCGTGACGAATTATCTGAGATCGTCTGGCGCTATGACTGAAGAACAGTACAGGCAGGTGTCCGATCTTGCCAATACCACTCAGGAATTCTTGAATGGAATTGGATTTGGTAGAAAATGAGCGTATATTACGATGGTAAACATTCCATTGATTTTTTCAGGTTAGACGGTGGAGAGCGCGTCGGTAAAAACAGTTGGACAGATTTTCATTTGATTCCGGCTAAGAAACCGACGATCGCACCAAAGCAACCTACGTCTGGTATGGTTGGATTTCCAAACAGCAATCGACGAATTTACTTCCCGAAGCTACTTCCCGAGAAACAGACTTACGGTTTAAGGTCTGGCGAATGGGAGTTCTACATTGACAATGAATCTTTCTCGGTGGACGCAAGCACTGGCGATCTCAGTGTTCAAGAGCTTCGAGAAGCAATCGTCAATACTCTGGCTTTGGCTGGAAACTGGCTGTGGGACACCTTTGACTTCAATCTAATGACTATAGACGACGGTGTTAGGCAGTATGCTGAAGGGTCTACGATCTTTCTTGAGAGTTTAATAAACTTCCATGGAGATAGCAATATTCCTGTGATAGGAAGAAGCGGTGGCAGTAAGCTTGTCGATCGTGGCGTCGTGTTTCAAAGGACTCGAAACCTTCGATACATCGTGTGCGTTGTAGAAGATGTTGGTGAAACGGCAATGAAAACGCTCATCGAGAATCGTTTTAATATCGACTTTGAGAAAAGCGAGTATCCAGAAGCCGATTATTATTGCGGAATACTAAACATACCAGCAGACGATAAGCGCGTCTGGACGGTTGCGTATAAGACTTTGGTCAACTATTTCCACGGAATCAAAATGGCAGTCAGACTTAACGATTACCTGGAAGATGGAAAGTGGGACAAGTTTTATACGGGCCGCATTACCGTGAGCGGTTATAGTACTGACGATAAATTCACTACTATAACACTACATTACGACTTTGAAAGCGGAGTTGTTGATGATATTTCAAGCCTCGATCTTAAGTACGATGTGTTCTGGTACGATTACGACGGCACTTTATTGAGACATGATAAGGTTCCTATCGGAAGTGTGCCGAGTTATGATGATGGTGATGATTATGATACAACTCCAGCACCTTCGTCGGCTCAAAGCAGTCAGAACTATAAAGTCGTTGATAATACAGATGGAAATTTGATTGAAAGAACTTACAGCGTGTATGAAAACAGCGAAGTAACATACATTCCGAGTTATGCGTTTTATATGTATTCTAATTTAACAAAAGCGTCTTTTCCGAATTGTAGTTCTATTGGTGATTATGCCTTTTATGGTTGCAGCAGATTAAATTTATATTTAATGAGTAACGCAGTTGTAAATATGGAGGCAACTACTGCTATGTATAATGTAAGGCGCATATATGTTCCTGTAATTTTACTTTCAAACTATAAAACTCATTCTGTTTGGAGTTATGTTTCGAATCGTATCTATAGTTATTCCGAATAGAAAGGAGATGATACTATAAAAAAGGAAACTGAATTTGTTCAAAGAACTATGACTAATTGCATGAATACTAAAGTTAGTTATGTTGATAGTTTTGCATTCTATTCTAATAGTATGATTATTTATATTAGTATACCAAAATGTTCTAATATTAAATCATCTGCCTTCTATAATTGTTCATCTTTAAAAGAAGCAATTTTCCCAACATGTTCT
>JAEIGA010006514.1_pt1 | contig 17782 bp, 10 predicted proteins | sample 9270691 | NCBI WGS metagenome assembly JAEIGA01 (sample SAMN17057246, study PRJNA624740) | gut metagenome | biome: biome; isolation source: fecal sample | host: Bos grunniens | place: China: Xizang | collected 2019 | reverse complement strand
GAACGCCTGACTTTGCGCAAGAACGCTTAAATCTGCGAAGTGCACTGTCAAGGGACTCGCCTTCCTTAACTTTAATCTCAGACATCTTTATCCCCCCTCTCGTGCGTGGATTTCAAACTCGCATATTATATAGGACGCCTACTCCAAAGTCAAACCCCGTCAGCCGATGACCGGAATCAGCACATCCTTAAGGAGCAAAGCGGCGACCACAGCGATCGAAATTGCCGGTGCCAAAGAGATCTTTTTCTTCTTTGATTTGCATACGAGCACGAAAATGATGCCCAGTACGATTCCGATACCGACGGCAATGCAAGCTCCCCTGATGTGCAGGAACAGCATCAGGCACATAGTAAGCTTTGCGGGGCCGTAATTCATCTTAGTCTTTTTTACCTTGCCGATAATGGCCGTAACCACTACCATGACCAGTCCTACGCATGCAGCCGAGATGATGCCCTCAAAAGCATATTCCCTGATATCAGCCATAAAAGGCACGGTAATGATCCATGTAACAAGGATTGCACCCAGGAATCCGTCCGGAATAACGCCTGAATCCCAGTCAGCTAATGAAAGACCGAGCAAAAGCACTTCAAGAGTCAAAGCAGCAACTACAGGCGCATCGATGGAACCATGCAGTGCCAGTGTCCCTGCAAAAAGAATTCCCAATATGATCTCGAAAATAAGATCTCTCGGCGGAACCTTTGATCCGCAGTATCTGCACTTACCCTTCAAAGCAACATATGAGATGATCGGGAAAAGATCTGCCGTGGACAGCTCGTGACCGCAAGTATCGCAGTGGCTGTGTCCCAGCATCCAGTCCTCATTACGTACAACACGCCATGCCGTGCAAGTGATAAAGCTTGCAAAGATCGAGCCGAACAAGAATGCCATAACAATGAGATAAATGCCGATCGCAGGCATTTCAAACAAAGGATAAGAAAGAATCAAGGTCAAGATCTCCTTAGAAGATATTTCTGACCTTGATTATACACTGTGATACAAAATGCAAAAAGACACAAAAGAAAACCGGGTTCTTTCGAACCCGGTCTTGATTAAGTTATTCTTTAACTTTCAGTTAGTAACTTAGGATTAAGTACCTGAACCTGTGTTGGATGCATAACCTGCCGGATATGTATCTGTAGCCCATGTCTTAGCACCGAGTGTGTAGTAATAATCGTGATCATCAGGGAAAGTAACCTTAATCGTCTGAATCGTATACGTTGCAATTTCTGTTCCAGAACCATAAGTAACTGCTATAGCTTTAACTTTAATGCCCGTAAGCTCTTCGATTTCAGCGAGTTCAGTTGCAGTATATGTTGCAGGAGCTGCATCACCCTTACCATAAGCTTCTGTAGCGAGTGACTGAGCTGCTGTGTAAACTGTAGAAGCTGCCTGGAATTCCTTTTCCTTCTTAGCTCTGTCGATGTAACCAACGAGTGCGGGAACGAGCATAGCTGCGAGTACTGCGAGGATAACGAGAACTACGATGAGCTCAACTAATGTGAAACCCTTCTTTGATGACTTACCTACTTTTTTCATGTTGTGACCTCCTTTGTCTTTTTCACCCTTAAGTGAGTTTGTTTGTAATTTGTCAAATGTGTTTGACTTGCTTGATGGTCTTACTATAACGCATCAAAAATCAGACTTCAACACATTTGCGTCACAATTCATTTTCGGGTAACAAATTGTTAACTGCAAAACCCGTACACCCCCTTGTTTGAGAACGGATTGTAAACGTGTTAACAGGTTCAAAACAGCCGGAGCCCAGTAAATATCAAATGTTTGCTTTATATATAATAAATAATCAATTCACATAACCGTAACTGTCAGGTCGTTGAATTGAAAGGTTTTCAGGGTTAAAATTTATTTGTGAAAGTACATACTCGCTTTATTTATTGAGAGGATCAGTATGAACCGCAGGTTTAAGACAAAACCGGATAACCGTTTTACAACGCTACTTCGTGACAACAAAGGCGCGAGTATTGTCCTGGTTACGATCATTGCTATCCTCATTATTACTGCGGTTATAATTCTCCGTACTACGTCAAGTGCTCTTTGGGCTTCAGCAGATAAGCAGCTCAATCAGGATCAGGCTTATGAGATGGCAACGAGCCTTGGCAATTCTCTGGATGAGTTAATTGTTAATAACAAGAGCATTGCTCTTGCAGACATTGCCGCTGCAGGCGGCGTGATCATCCCGACAACCACAGTTCCTGATCTTGCTAATGCTTCGGTCTCTGCAAGCGTTAAACCGCTCAACGATGAGGACAGTAACAGAATTTATATCGTAACTGTAGAAGCCAAGGTTGCTAATGCTACACATGAGTTCTCAGCACAGTACTCCGGATCAGGTACAAACTACCAGAGGTTATACTGATATGAAGATACTTAAGAAAACAGCTTCAATTCTCAAAAACACCTCAGGAGAATCGATCATTGAGGTATTGGTCGCATTTACTCTATTATCCATTATGATGGTTGTTTTCTCACAGGGTTTGGCATCTGCTTCTGTTTCCGAAGTAAATGCGAAGAAAACCCGTGACAGTGCAGATCAGTCCATGATCGATCTTCAAAGAAAGCTTGCATCCTCCACACCTAAGGAAGGTGCCGAAGAAAGAAATGCGATTTCCGTAGGCTCTGATACCATTAAGTCCTACAGATATGAATTTAACGGCAACACTTATATCGTATTTTATCCCGGGTAAGTCTTTATGAAACGTATTCTCCGCAACAAAACAGCAGAATCGCAATGACCCTGGTAGAATTGGTCGTTGCCATGGCATTGACTGCTCTATTCGCCACTGCTTGCATCATGCTTATTCTCCCTGTTGAAAGAATGTATACACGTAGCACCGATGTAAGCCGTGCCCAGCTTGTTGCTGATGCAGTTGTAGATTCACTCAGGACAGAATGTGCAAATACTTATATCGAAGGCAGAGGCGATGTTGTTATAGGTAATTTTACCGGTGATGCTGACAACCTTCTTACGGTAACTCCTGCTTCAAGCGGTTCTGTCCTGGTAATCAGCAAGAATTCGGAATATTGCGAAACGATCTTCTCTAATAAAGCGATCACTAAAAATCTTTATGATTCACACTTCAAGGATGCAGATATACTGATAGATAATAAGATAACAAGTCTTGCTATACACAGATTATTCGAAAAGGATAACAACCCAGACATAAACAGCGGATATGTTCATTTTGGTTACTATAAGTCAGCATATGATGCTTCAAACAGGATAATGCCTGACGAGTACTACGATATAACTAATCCATTCCCTTATGCCACATATCGTGAATATACTGTTGGGCTCACCTTCTCTGATATCGATATCAAATCCAACACATATCCGGCATACGTATTGTGCAAGGTGGATGTAATGAAAGGCGAGGATCTCGTTTACTCACGCAACACGGTTCTCTGCTTTGCAGCTCCTGCACATTAATTAATTCAAACTTCCAAACAATAGACCATTGTGGGTATCACCGGATCGGCAGGGTGCATCTGAGAAGAAAAACGGATAGAAAACTCAGCAAATGAGATTTCCGGTATAAAGGTTCATGCAATAACACTACACAAAATAGAAGCTGCCGGAGTGGAACGATACCACTTACAGGCAGCTTCAATTGTTTTAACCGTTCAGATCAACTTATCAAGGTTCTTCATCATTCTTCGGAACCCACTTGCCGTGAAGGGTAATTTCAACATCAGAATTCTCATTCAACGGGATAGCAAAATCATATCTCTGAGAATACTCTGCATCGAAGTACCAGCCTTCTAATACTTGACCTTCAACTTCATCCACAACAGGTTCAGTAACTGTCTCACCATCGAGCAAATCCTGCGGCTCAACAGTGACAGACTCCTGATGAGTATCAAAGGTGATAACGTGATGACGGATTATCTCATAAGATCCGCTTGCTGTGCCGGTATAATTACCCATACCGTTTATAACAATATCGACTGTTCCGACACTGGTTATATCTTCCGGATAAGTGATCGTATAATCCTTGCCGTATTCAAGCTGATCGTCGCCGTCCTTAACTATAATGCCGGTATCCGCATCAGTCTCTAATTCTACAGGAGAACCTGTCCAGCGCTGATCAGCACAGGTTACTGTTACTCCGGATATATCCGCACTAGTAATTGTAAAAGACGTGATCTCAGGCGTAAGATCCAGATAATTATAATATTTGACTTCATCTGTGCTATTAATGTTTGCTTCTAATTCTACTGAAGCCTTCATATAATAGGTTCCTGTATTAGCAGGTCTTCCGCCCTCAGATTCTGCTCCGGTTTCATCAGTTGTCATATTATTGCAACCTGCATCTGTATAGTAAGTGTATACCACAGAACCACCTAAAGCCTCACCGACAGGATCTTTAGGCACTCCATAAGTCCAGCCTTCTATTGCAGGTTCAGTAACCCACCTGTTCGTGGCAGGACCAATAGAGAACGTTGCATCTTTAAATCCGCTGTAATCGCTGCCATCAACAGCATTGATAATTACTTTGGCTGTGTCAGTACCAACATCAACGTTGTTCTCATAACTTACTGTGTAATCCACATCTCTAACAAGAGTCTTGTTACCGCTTCTTACAACTAAGTCAGGCTCCTTGGGAGATCCATCATATATAAGTTCTGCGGCAGAAGCATTAATCAACTGAATATCAGCGTGTTGATTAAGATCCATACCTACAATATAAAACTCTCTCTTGTCTATCGCTGTTCCCGTGTAATTACCGGTTCCGGTGACAGTAACTTCTATCTTTCCGATCTTAGTATTATTGCCGGGACCCAGATCCTCATGTACAAATGAAAGATAATAATCTGTATTTCCGTTAAGCTCCTTTTCATGTTCTACGCCATCACTGTCAGTATATTTATACGTAACAATAATATTAGGAACAACAGCAGCTCCGGTATATTCGTAACGGTCCTGACCATCCTTCAACGAAACTACAGCATTAGTAATATCAGCCTCAACAACACTAAGAGATGTCATAACGCTGCCAATGTAACTGCCTTTACCGGTAATAATGACAGATACATCTCCTACTCTGTCGTTGTATTCAACCTTCAATTCATAATCAGTGCCATAGAAAAGGTCATTATCGCCTACAGTGACAGTGATATAATCTTTAACCTTTTCTTCACTCAAATCACTGTTGTATACAAACTCAGGTATTCCCTCTGAATTGAGAATATCGCTTCTCCAAACAACACTTGCGTTACCGATACTTATTCCTTCTGAGGAAGGCACCGGCCAATCGCCATAGTGTTCTTTGTTAATGACTGCGCGGAGAGGATATTCGCCTGTACCGGCATCTGTATCAGTCATGAGAGAATTATCAAATGGATATGCCGTTCCACCTGTTGAATTACCTTTAATTCCATTAGCATCAGAAATGATAATGTGACTGCTGATTGAAACGTCATCCACCGGAGCATCACCAACTGTACCGACAAGTGTTAAAGAATCTTCATTGATTCCGGTCAGCACCATACTCTTCCTGCCGTTTTCAGCAACGAATCTGGAATTATTTATATCAGCTAAATGTCCGGCAAAACCACCAACAGCAGAAGTGTAATTTCCTACAACGCGTCCGGCAGAATAACATAATTTAAACTCGCCTTTTTTCACAGCCAGATCACCGATAAATCCGCCTATATTATTCCCGGTACCGGTTACTGAAGCCGTAGTATAAAGATCGTAGAAGTACAGACTGCCGGAGGTAATATTCACTTCACCGACAAACCCGCCTACATTTCCTATACCGGAAATATTATGCTCGTTAGAAACGAATTGTCCATTGTAGGTATGTCCGCCTACATATGAGTTATGAATGGATACCTTGTTATTGCTATTACCTTCTATCACACCTATGAAACCACCGGTCGAAGTACCAACAGAACTTACAGTTGAAGTAGTATAGCTATAATAAATTGTTGATTCACCACCGGCGTTATTAATTGCACCGACAAATCCACCTGCTCTGGTTTTATTGCCTTCCGAGATTACTTTTCCAGTAGAGTAAGCAAATCTTGGAGTGCTTGCACTCATCTTGCCGATAAAACCACCAACACAAGCTTCTTCTCCCTCTTCAAAACTGACATATGCATTTGTGCTGTAGTATTCATCGTGCGAAGGTGTGTAATTAGCGTCAAAACTGAAATAGAAATACGATGTTGTTCCTGCAAATCCGCCAACATTATTATTTGTTGAGCAAACAGATGCGATCGTATCATCAGTATTTACATGAACTTGGCATCTGCTCTGTGAATTGCCTCCGGAACCATTGGTATTTGAAGCCTGGTTCTTCAAATAAACATAATTGGCTCTTCCGAAAGCACCACCGACGCCACCGTTTTCAGAATTATCTTCAGCAAGTCCGCTTACACACGAAGTATCATCAATAGTTACATTAATAGGAATATATATTTCAGATGTTCTTCCTGACCTTCCGTAAACATAGCCAATAGCACCGCCTGCATTGTCGCAAATGCGATCATATGCCGTTGTGTCGCCGGGTTTCCGGTAATATACATCTCCGATATTAGTGTGGTTTCTCGCATTGACAGTTATGCTTCCTTCAAACCAGGTGCAATGGCCCATACCGCCAATAGCACCACCAACACAGGACTTACCCATAATCGTGGCACCATCAAGCGTTACATCTACTATTGCAAATGTATATCTGCCCTGATATGCATTCTTACCATTCCTTGATAATGCATCCATGTGACCGCAGAAGCCGCCAACATAACTTCCTTCACTGTAAACAACAACTACATTATTTACGTAATAAGTAGCCGGATTAGAAATAAACTGATCTCTCTTCTGATATCCGATTCCGCCACCGGAACCGTTTCCGCTGCCGATCCAACCACCGATTCTGTCTGCTCCGTTTCCGGAAACAACGCAAAGTAAAGGGCCACCATCTTCCATCTCGATCTTCGATAAGAAACAATTCTGCTGGAGATTTTCATTACCTATCTGACCAACTATTCCGCCAACGGCTCTTCCTTTTGCCTGAATCAAAACCGCATGATTTAATGAGTATTTCGGGTAATCTAATTCTACTGCTCCGCCATTTCCTGCAAAGACGACCTTAGCAACTGAACCATCACAATAGTGACCGATAACACCGCCGACCATAGCATCCATGGTCGGATCATCGTATCCGGTATTTTCAGGATCAAATAATGTGGCAGCATTAATCTCGGCTCTTATTTCGCCAAACTGCGGAGATGTCCAGGTATTTGTAGCTCCATCGTTAATATATCTCTTGTAACCGGCTTCTCCGACTACACCACCAATCCTGGAAGTTCCCTTAAGAGCTTCATCCGCTGATACTATAACTTCAGCATATTTGATATAACCAGGACCGGTCTTCAAAATATCAGAACCATTTCCGCCGATTTCCTGAGCGGTATTTTTCAAAATGCCTGCAGAAGCGTAGCCAACGACTCCGCCTACTCGCATAACACCTGCTACTGTCGATTTACCCGTGATAATTGTCTTAACTTTGACAATATCACCTAACGTATATCCAAGTGCTCCTCCGACATTATCAGAATATCCGTGAATCTCTGATTCACCTTCAAGAGTTACAGTTATATCCTCAATCCAGTACCAAGCAGCTTTAGTTGCAAAACAGAAACCAATAGCTCCACCTACATTGTCACCATAGCCAATAACCTTGCCGCTGTTATTAACAGTAATACCTGTTTGAACTCTTGAGAAATTATATCCGATTGCTCCACCTACATTTGTTCCTGAGTAGTCATCAGGAGCACTTAATTCACCGCTGCCGACATCAGCTGTAGTACCGGCCACAACCGTACCGCTACCAAGAATTGTTACTTTAATCTCTCCAAGGTCAGCTCTGTTGATACCAATAGCACCACCAACATTAGCTCCACCCTTTACGTTTCCCGCAAGAGTAATTGTAATAGTACCGTTTTTAATCAGGTTCTTTCCGATTACGCCTCCGACATTTTTACCTTCAGCAATTACAGAAGAAGTACCCAAATTAACATCTATCGCGAACAAATTGTTAGTTTTACCTACAGTAGAGGTTTCCCTATCATTATCAATATTTACGCCGCCATTGAAGAATCCTACTGCTCCGCCTAAATTTGCGTTTTCTCCGGAGCTTCCCGTACTCTTTATAGTCCAGTCATGCAAACTGAAATCGACACTGATCTTTGAAGTGCCATTGTTGTTGTGATATGGAGCAATAGCGCCAAACTGTCCGACAGCACCGCCAATATTAACTTCACCTTGAATGAGTGATTCTCCGTCAGACGATGATCCGGCTATCGAACCAACTGCTATGGAACCATTAAATACTGCATCAGAACCGCCATCAACATATCCAATAGCTCCACCGATGCTATTGCCTGTACCGATGATTTTGGATTGAGGATTCAAAACAACACTTAATTTGATACCGATATTCTTGCTTGCAGTGCCGCTACCCAATACATCAGAAGTTGCGTTAGAAGCCACACTAGCCGCACGAAGCTTACCGATCGCACCGCCAATATTGTTTCTACCCTCAACATCAATGATCAACTTGTTAGTTGCACTCTGATCGGGGAAGGAAATTGTAGCATTGTTAACATCCGCAGATCTCAAAACACCTGCTACTCCACCGATTCCGTCACTCGAATTACCGCCCTTAACAGCAAGAACATGTGATGCTGTATCACCGGCAAGTTCAATCTTTGCCTGGTTTCCTGAGCCTGATAAAATAGCATCACCGGCTACACCACCAATAATAGAACCTGATCCATTAACTGTAGCAGCTCCTCTGACGATTGTTCTTACCGTTCCGCCGGTCTGCGATAGACCGGATATTCTACCAGCGGCTCCGCCAATAAAATCAGAACCGTTAATCCAGAAACCTGCCATAAGGATCGCCTGGGTAGAACCCGGATGACTATCAATATTCCTACCTATAGTACCACCGACAAAATCAATTCCTTCGATGGAATAATCACGGCCTTCCGAAGGAGCGTAGTCAACTGAATAAATACGGCCACTATTACCTACCGCATTACCGATCGTTCCTCCAACATGACTCTTTCCTGAAATAAATCCATGGTTTTCTGTGAAGATAACGGAATTACCGGAAATCGTAGTAACGCTGCTGCTCGAGGAATGCATACCGCCAATAGCTCCACCGGTTCCGCCATTTTCTGAGGATTTGTTGCCTACTCCGAGGATCTGCGAACCGGAGTAATTAATTACATTTACATAGTAATTTGCTTTAACATTATCTGCGACACCGCCGATTGCACCGCCTGAACCTAAGCCATTAGCATTTCCTCTTGATATAACAGTTCCATCATTAGAGGCATCAATCATTATTGTTCCGGCTCTGGCGCCTTCAATTCTTCCGTAGGCTCCACCTGCTGCTACCGGTCCACTGGTATTACTCATAGAACCGATTCTGGAATTCCTACCGTTATCAACAGCTATATAAACCTGACCTACAGCGGATTGATCCTCTCTACCGACTGCACCGCCACAATAAACATTTTTTGAAGTATCAGTAGCAACAATGAAACCGTCATTGCGGACTCTGATGCTTGCATAACTGCCTGTACCTTTAGTCCATCTCGCAATCGCACCGGCTATCGGTCGGCTGGGATTACTGCCATCAAAAGTACCAGTTTTAATAATCAAACCGTTTTTAGGAATATAAACATCGATCTGATAGTCGCTATCATCCATTTCCGGGAAAGACATCTTGCCGGTATCAGCATCAACGCTAATGTCGTCAGGACTCAACTGCGTGCCGACAGAGTGTGTTAAAGATTTTCCTTCAAACCACGCTACAGCACCGGCAACATTGCCACGGCCTGCAATAACACAGCTCATTTTCTCGTTTGTAACTGAATTTACAGGCAGATCAAATTCAGACTTATCAGAATCTGCCTCGCCGTCTACAACAAGTCTTGCTCCGTTATCACGCAAACAGTTTCCTATGATTCCTGCTGTGTTCTTGCCTCCGCTAACAACAGCGAAAGTTCCTTTAAACTCTATTACACCGCTTGTAGAACCGGATTCAACGAAACGTCCGACTACTCCGCCAACTTCATCACAGTTTTTCCAAGCTTTCCAATAAGAGCCAACCATTAATATGGTATTGCTCATTCTAATAGTATTCATATTGTCAGGAATATTCGGATCCGTGCTTCCCAAATTGGAGTAATTGCCACCTACCAAGGCGCCTACACGCAATGAATTACCTCTGTTTACAGGATTGGAACTATTATTATCATCAAAAGAACAGGTAACCGGATCATCAGGACAAATACTCTTATAATCATTGTCTGAACCATCGTTTACCTTAACAAATACAAAATTGAAATTGTTGGTATAAATGTTAAAAATGGTTCCGTTGTTTTTGCAAAACAGTCCATATTCGCTTCTATCTGAATTGGATGATATAAACGAATCCGCACGCATCTGCAGATTATTAATAGAATAGATCTTGCCGTCAGATTTTGACATTGACGTCAAAGTGAGTCCTGCTTTTAACTCCTTGAAAGCAGGGAACGAAACAACTTTAAGCTGATTGCCCATAACCGGTGAATTATATCCGTCCAAACCGGTCTTAAACACTTTAACCTCACTCGTGTAAAGCTCAGTTTTTGTGCCGTTGATCAAAACGGTGTCATGGTTATACCAATCTAAGTTTTTAACTATTCTGAAGGTAGCTGTTTTGCCGTTATAAACTTTTCTAATGTTGTAGAGATGACGGTAAGAAGTAATGACCGCATTACCGCCTGTCGAACTCCAGAAAGTTCCAGCTACGGCATCCGCATCAGTGGGATCATAGCTGTTACTGTAATTCAAATCACCAAACAGTGAATTAACAACGCATCTTCCTGTAATAATATTACCGTTCTCACTATTTGTCGAATCCAGTTCATCATATCTGCCTAAACCGGAATTGAATTCAACAAAATAGATGTATGTCATCACACCATTTGTCTGTCTGACATTTGTCAAATAGACAGGATCATCAATAGCTCTTGCTGCTTCAGTAGGGTCAAACGGATCTACAGTTACATAATCAGAACTTCCATTCGCCTTATAGCTATTCCAGGATCCACTCAAAGTAGCATAGATATTTCTCGGGTTGAGTTTGTTGATATTATCTTCTCGTTTATAGCCTAACAACCTGTCTATGCCATAATGATTCCAAACCGGATCGGTTGTGCCCTCATCGGCTCTGACCATCATGGCGTCAAGAGACAGTCTGAACTCATAGTAATCTGCAAGGTTTCCAGCAGCATCTCTAGCTGTACCCTTTCTGCCGTCACCTTTTACCAAAGTAACAGTTAACGGGAAATACTTGTCCGTATAAGTCTTTTCTACGCTATTCTCTGTCCTGACAACTTTTGCTTTTATAAAGCCGTCCTGAGAAGTTCTGGTAATATCATAGATACCATTTACATTTTCCTTTACTGTCGTTGAGGGATTGTTCTCTATAGAACTCAGGAATTCATTCAAGGCCGCAGGAGAAATACAAATCTGTACGCCATCATAGAACTTGGAGTCAGATATATCATTACCACGGATGACAGTAGTATCATGTCCATTCTCAGCACTGTTAAGTGTAATTACAATATCTTCACTGTGATTTTTACGAGCTGTGCCATCGTAATCAAAGATGGCCCAGGAAACATCAAGAGTCTCACCATTTCTGAGATTGAAAAGGTAACCGTTCTGCTCACCTGCCACAATATGACCTTCTAGAGGCTGCACCTTTGACTGAGGTAAAAATACCGGTAATACGCCTGCCGGAGCGGTAATAGATTCGGATGTACCGTTGAACCAACCGACAAAACTTGTTCTGCGGCGGTATTCATATCCTTCAGAGCCTTTTGCCTGAGGAAGATCTTTAAGTTCCGGATCATCCTGAACATATCCGTTACCCTTGCGTATATCATCCCATCCTGAAGCTATGTCATTTTCTCTGCTGTAGAAAGCAGAAAGCACACGGGCAGAATAATTGATCTTTCCGTTTCCATATGTAGCGGAGATATCAAGCTCTACAGCCATCGTTCCGTTAAACACGGTCATGTCATAGAAACTTCCTCTTAATAATTCGAATAAGTATTTATCTTCAGAATTATTTGCTGACTTTGGATTATAAGTAAGAGCGATCGTCTTGTTGATAGAACGGTTAGCTTCTTTGTCATCCAGCAGTTTAGCTTCGAGAGCGGGATCAAACAGTTGGCCCTTAAAAGCTGCCAATCCGGTTACCCATTCATCCATGGTTCCGTTCATGTTCTTTTCGGATAATACAGATTGAGCTGTCTGATAGATAGTAATAGCATTCTGCGAGTTCTGATCAAACTTAGATCTGTTGATGAATCCGAGAGCTGTAGCAACACCTACTGCAGCAAGGAGGGCAATTATAGTAAGAACAACGATAAGCTCAACCAACGTAAAGCCGCGGCTCTTTCTGCCACGTCTTCCAAAGATCGATCTGTTTGTCATTCTTAATCCTGCCATTCATCCTCCGTGTAGCTGTTAGAGCCGACAGTTATAGCAAATATATTTTATTAAATTATAAGATTTAAACTGGCAATATTCAAATAATGCAATGTTAATCTTTTGTTTCAGGTATGTGGTACTTTTGTAAAATCCTGATTTCGAAGACCATTTTTCGTAGTGTAACAATGTTACAAAATGTGCATTTTTGAGCATCGCTCACACTGATCTGTTCGATAAAAACCTGCCCTTCCAAAATTTTAAAATTCTTTTGAGCATTTTTTTGTTGCAATGTCTGAATGTTGTGAAATTTTAAAGGAAAATCCGTCCTGAAACAGTCCTGATTAATAAACTATGACTATGCTGTAACAATTTATTTTATTAAGTGTCCTTAATAATTTTTCGTGCTAAAATTATTTTAACTAATTAGGAGGAAGTCCAGGTGTCTGACAGCGATTCTAAGCCCGTACATGTTGAAGGTACGCAGTTTTACAAGCGCAGCAGTATCAGAGATGCTTTAAGGATAGTAGTGATTACTCTTGTAATCTTTGTCTTTTTAGCAATTCTTGTTCTTTGGTTTGCAATCGATTCCGGCGCAAGAAGAGCTTACAAAGAGGCGCGTGATGTGCGCAAAGCTTTGAGAGCCGTCGGTACTGAGTACTATGGCGAGATGTCATCCATCTATGATCCGAACAGCAGTACAGGTCTTGCAGAAGGTGCTGCAGAGAAGATTGCTTCCCTCTCCCAGCGTAACGGTGAAGTTACACTCTATGAATGGGATGAAGCTACAAACGGTCCTGTTAGTTTCGAATACAGCACAGGACTCTACCGTGTTGTATACAACGATACCGGTTATGAAAACGGAATCCAGCCCGGTGTCGAAGGCAATTTTAAAGTGTATTACTCGTTCGAACTTCTTAAATATGAAGCCGAATAAATAAAAATTAAAGAAAGGGACTCCAGATATGCCGGAATACAAATACCAGGCACAGGACAGCAAGGGCAAGATCGTTAAGGGTAAGGCTGACGCCTTTGATGAAGCTGATCTGCAGAGAAGATTCCATGAATCGGGACTCCTTCTTTTGGAGGCCAAGCCCATCATGAAGCAGATGGCGTTAAAGCCCTTGAAGAAGCCCAAGCTCGCAGATTTCTGCCGTCAGCTCGGAACGCTTGTAAAATCCGGTGTTGTTTTGGTTAAAGCCATCGAGATCATCGCAAACGATGAATCAATTTCCGATTATGAAAGACAGCTTTATTTAAGACTCCGTGACCGTATCGTTCAGGGTGTCTCCCTTTCAACTGTTATGGAAGAACTTGAACCGGCATTCCCTCCTCTTCTTATCTTCATGGTAAGAGCAGCAGAGACTTCCGGTACTCTTGATACGACATGTCTGAGACTTGCAGAGCAATATACCAACGAGGCTCAGCTTGAACAGACAGCAAAGAATTCACTTACATATCCGAAGATCTTAAGCGTTATGATCGTTGTCGTTGTGGCTATCCTTTTCGGATATGTTCTTCCACAGTTTGAAGATCTGTTCTCGACACTTCCGGAACTCCCTCTTCCGACAAGGATCCTTATGGCGATCTCAAATTTTGTCGCTAACAAGTGGTACGTATTGGCAATAGGTGTCGTTCTGGTAATCATTTTCGGAAAGATGATAGTTAAGATCCCTGCCGTAAGAATGGCGATCGACCATTTCAAAGTCATGGGCAAGTGGGGCAAGCTCACTAAGATCATTTATTCCGGAAGATTTGCACGCACGATGAGCTCTCTTTACTCAGCAGGTATCCCGATCCACAGCTGTATCGAGATTGCCAGGAGCACCATCGGCAACAAGTACATAGAAGCACAGTTTGACGAAGTTGAGAAAAAGGTAGCAGGCGGTATGCCTCTCTCCTCAGCACTTGTTGAAGTAAACGGATTCGTATCAAAGCTTCCTGCCACCATAAAGGTCGGCGAAGAGACAGGTATGCTCGGCAACATGCTTGAATCCGTTGCTGACGATCTCGACTTCTATTCAAGACAGGCACTTTTACGTCTGACATCTTATATCGAACCAGTAATGATCGTGGTCATGGCTGTAGCCGTAGGCTTCATCATGATCTCCATCATCTACCCTATATACCAGTCTTATCAAACGATCGGCGCAGGATCGTAAGAGCGGGACAGTAAACGAAAGGAAACAACGCACATGTCTGAAGTAGTATTTCTGTCGAATACCAACATCCAGATCGCATCAGGTTCAGCTGCCGGTGACGGCGTCAGATTATCAAAGCTGATATCTTCTCCTCTTCCTGAAGGCGCCGTATTAAACGGTGTCGTAATGGACCAGGACAGGCTGATCGAGGCCATCAAACTCGCCTGGCAGGCTAATAAGCTTCCCAAGTCAGAGGTTACTCTCATCCTCAACAGCCCTCAGCTTCGTGCAAACAGAGTTGATGCACCTATCCTTGCTGATAAAAAGACAACAGAATTCATCGAGCGTGAGACACATGATTCTGAATACGGCAGATTCCAGAATCCTGTTACCGGATGGTATGTTGTAGGCAAAGACGGAAAAGCTAAGACACAGAAAGTCGTTTACGAGACAGCCGAAATCGACTTCGTAAATAAGTATGTTGATATCTTCGGAAAAGCAGGACTTAAGTTAAAGTCAATTCACAACGGCGTACAGCTTGCAACAGAGTATTTCACCAAGCAGGCTTCAGGCAAGACCGTCCTCTATATGATCCTTGACGGCAAGTCGCTTGTTACCATCTTCTTTGCTGAAGGTAAATACTACTACGACTCAACATCACGTGTTTTCGCACAGCCCGGAACACCTGAGTTCGCAAAAGAGATCTATGCTTCGATCTCATCAATCAGACAGTTCATTTCAGCACAGCACCTCACAGAAACAGTTAAGGATATCCTGTTCTGCGGCTTGGCTTATTCACACGTAAACCAGCTGGCAAATGACATACTTAATCTTGACAGTACGGTAGACATCTCGATGGCTCAGCCGCCGCAGGGAACAACAGTAGGCTCAGACCAGTCTCAGTTCCCGTTCTTCGTCTACCCTATTGCAGGTCTCCGCAAAACCGACGAGAGAATGCCGATCCTTAAGAACACAAAGCAGGCCGGCAAGAAAAAGGCCGAAAAGAGCTTCATGGCTAAGCTTATTGTTCCTTTCATCCTGATCCTGGCAGCCGCCCTGATCGGTTACGGTGTTTGCCTGATGCTCAAGATACAGAAGGAATCACAGCTTAAAGATCTCGAGAGATACATCAACAATGAAAGCACTATAGCAAAGGTTGCCGAATATGATGCCATGTACGACAATATGGCTGAAATGGGCAGGATCCAGGGCGGTGTCGACATCCTTAAGAATGATCTTGACTCCTACCCTGCTCCTGATTCTTCGATCAATAATGCGATCCTTGAAGCAGCAAAGAATCACGATGTTTCTGTTGAGTTCAACTCATACAGTGCTTCAACAGGCGTCTTCAGCATAACGGCTTCTTCTCCTGAGGTAGAAGACATTAACCAGTTCATCGCAGACCTTATGTCGATAGATATTTTCGAAAACATCGACTATACGGGTTATTCCTTATCTTCCGACGGAACAAGTTGGCAGATCAATGTAGTTTGTTCTCTTGCAGGCAATGAACCTGCTGCAGAGGAGGTGAACTGATATGGCATTACAGACTAATCTCAACAATAAAGATAAAAAGACAATTGCTATCGTTCTTTTCGCAGCATTGGTATTCGCGATCGTATGGTTCCTTATCAGACCGACAATAACTACTATCGCCAATACCGAAGATAAGATCGAGCAGGCTCAGCTGACACAGACTCAGTACCAGAACAAATTACTGTACCTTACCAGCGGTGAAGCCATTTACGCTAAAGCCGTAGAGGATCTTAATGAATCCACTGCAGATTTCTATCCCGTCATGGACAGTTCTGAGATCGACAAGATGGTTACTTCTTATGTGCTTCAGTCAGGCCTTTTCGCTGAAAGCCTTAAAATCAAGATGCCCGACGGATCAGTCGAAGAGCGTCCTTACGTTTATTCCAAGATCACGAATAACACGTCTTCTTCCGCTGCTGCTACAACATCTAACGATGCGGAAACTCTCATGGCACCTTACGACAAGGCAAGAAAACAGACAACTTCCACAGCTTCTTCAGGCGTACAGTGTGTCGAGCTTTCACTCTCAATGACAGGCACCAAGGCGGCATGCCAGGCACTTATCGATGACCTCTGCACAAAGCCTTCAGTACGTATTACGGGATTCACATGGGAGAAGCTTGATATGGTCGAGCGTTTCAACCAGACTACCGGACAATATGAATATGTAGACTCCGGAAAAGTAAGACTCAAGATCACTGTAAATCTCTACATGGCAGATTTTGTCGATTATGAGTCAGCTGTTACAGAAGCAGTTGCCGGAGCGGAGGGTTAATCTATGGCTGATAATTCAAAGATTCGTATAGGCGACCTGATGGTCTCGGCCGGTTATATTACCGAAGACCAGCTCAAGGAAGCACTTGGTATCCAGAAGCAGTCCGAAGGAAAGAGAATCGGTCAGGTTCTCATCGAGATGGGCTACGTTACCGAAGAGCAGATGCTTTTGGCACTTGCCAACAGACTTGATATGCAGGTTGTCGATTTAGGTTCATACACGATCGATCCTGAAGTAGTTAAGCTCATCCCGAAGCAGATGGCAGAGCAGTATGTAATGCTCCCGATAGGTCAGGAAAACGGCGAGGTTATCCTTGCAGTTAACGACCCTCTTAACCTCTATGCTATTGAGGATATCAGACAGACAGTCGGTATGCCCGTAAGAACGGTCATCGCTCAGGAGCATGTCCTTAAGAGCGCAATCGACTATCAGTATGCCGGAATCAAAGCTCAGATGGCTGCCGAGAACGCCAATGCAAATACGGCAGGCATGAACATCGACGAGCTCGTCATCGATACTTCTGCCGGTGCTGACGATGCGCCTATCATCAACCTCGTTAACTCCCTTCTCGATAAGGCTTTCCAGGATAACGCATCGGATATCCACATCGAACCTTTCGAGACTAACGTAGTCGTAAGAATGCGTATCGACGGTACTCTCATCGATTACATCCAGCTGCAGAAAAACGTTCAGGATTCACTCGTTGCAAGAATCAAGATCATGGGCGAGATGGATATCGCTGAGCGCCGTATCCCTCAGGACGGCCACTTCCGTGTAAGGATCCAGGGACAGATCATCAACGTCCGTGTT
>JAEIGA010006513.1_pt1 | contig 17783 bp, 20 predicted proteins | sample 9270691 | NCBI WGS metagenome assembly JAEIGA01 (sample SAMN17057246, study PRJNA624740) | gut metagenome | biome: biome; isolation source: fecal sample | host: Bos grunniens | place: China: Xizang | collected 2019 | reverse complement strand
TTGTGGTGTAAAAATGGTAGAAGTTTCAAAATTACGCAGTTTAGATATTTATACCAACACAGGTCATTATGTTGGTCGTGTAGAAGATGTTGTCCTTAACATTAGGTTAGGAACCATCTCAAAATTACAAGTAAGAGCTGTTGAACCTGAAAGAAAACAAATAGGTTTACTTGATAATATTAAAGGTGCTTTTCAAGGTGTTCCTGATGATAATGTTGGTGCCAGATCATTCCAACACGATTTATTAACTGTTGACTTTGACAAAGTGCAAGCTATTGGGGATATCATGTTAATCAATCCTAGGGATATCAAAAAAGTCAATCCGGAACCACCAGTTCCTGATACTGTTGTTCCAAATCGTGCTCCACAACAAGCTTCAAACCCTGAAACTCAACCACAATTCGAAGATAAACCTAATTTTGACTGAAAGATTTAACTTTATATCTTTCAACTTTTTTTTTATTTAATTCTTTTTTTCAAGTGATTCTAATGAAAGTAGGAATTATAGGATGTGGAGCTATTGCTAATATCATCGCTAGCAGGATAGTTCCCGAAGATAGTGATATACAAATTAAATACTTTTTCGATAAGGATATTGAACGAGCAGAAAATCTGGCTTCATTTGCTGGTGGTGTAGCAGTAATTAGCCTAGAGCATATGCTGGATGACGTTGATTTAGTTTTAGAATGTGCTTCTCCTGACTCCGTAAAATTATTGGCACCAATAATTTTAGAAAAGGGAATTGACATGATTATTATGAGTGTCGGTGCATTTATGGATAAGGAATTTTATACTAAAGCTTCTAAATTGGCTAAAAAGAATAATGCTCACATACACTTGCCTTCTGGTGCAATTGTTGGTTTGGATGGAATTAAGGCTGTTGCAGATTTTGGTTTAAAGGAAATAACATTAATTACACGCAAATCACCAAAATCTTTAGGCAAGAATATAGATTCTGAGGAAATATTATTTGAAGGAAAAGCATCTGAAGCAGTTAAAGAATTTCCATTAAATATTAATGTTGCTGCAACCATCAGTTTGGCATGCAATAGGGATATTGATGTTAAAATCATTGTTGATCCTAAAGTTGACCGTAATGTTCATGAAATTACTGCAAAGGGTGATTTCGGTGAATTCAAAACGACTACAATGAATCATCCATGTGCAGCTAATCCAAAAACCAGTATGCTGGCTGCAATTTCTGCAATTAAATTGCTTAAAAGTTTTAATGAAACAATTTCTGTTGGATTATAATGAAAGAATATGAAGTTTATACTGATTTAAGAGTTCCTGTTAATTCTAAAATCATTGTTCGATTAGATGGTAGAAGTTTCCATTCATTTGCTCAAAAAATGGAACTTGAAAAGCCATATGACAATAATTTCTACAGAGTAATGGTGAAAGTCTGCAAAGATTTGTTTGAAGAATTTTCACCTGTTTTTATATATACTTTTTCAGATGAAATTAGCATTCTTCTGGATAATGTTCCGTTTAATGGTCGCATTGAAAAAATCAACTCTGTTATGGCCAGTTTTGCTTCATCATCATTTACTTCTAATTATGATGGGGATTTTCCAAAACCTGTAGCTTTCGATTCAAGAATCATTCCGATTAATGATTCTGATATTTATGACTATTTTAAATGGAGGCAGGATGAGGCATGGAGAAACTGCGTAAATGGATATGGAATTCATTTCTTAAAATCAAAATACTCTTCCGGCCAAGCCAATGAGAAAATCAATGGTCTGAATTTATCAGATATCCATGAATTGCTATTCCAGAATGGAATAAACTTGAATGATGTTGAAACTTGGAAAAAACGTGGAATTGGTGTTTATAGAAAAAACAAAGAAGTTAAAGGTTTCAATAAGAAAGAATCAAAAGAACAAATTTCATATAGAAGCTATATTTATGTAGACTGCAATCTTTCAATTTTTTCAAAAGAGTTTTTTAATAAGTTATTCTAAAGGTTTAATTATGAGTTTTTTATCAAAAATATTTAATACAGATAATGATGATGATTTCGATGAAATTTGTGTTGATAGAGAAATCCTTGATGCAGTAATCTATTATTCCAAACAATCTTATCCAAATGAATTTTTAGCATTTTTTGATGGAGAAATTAAAGATAAAAAGCTTTACTTAACCAATCTTATTTTTATTCCTGGTGAAACAGGTTCTACGGGTGCTGTTGTACACACTGAAATGTTACCTCCGACTTTAAAGTATTGGGGATCTGTTCATTCACATCCTGGACCAAGTGCCCGACCTTCCGGTGCGGATTTGAAAACTTTTTCCAAACATGGTGTTTTTCACATGATTGTGTGCCTGCCATATAGCTATGAGACTTTCAAATCATATGACAAATACGGTAATCCTTGTGAATACACTGTAGGTGATTACAGTGACATGTTTGATGATGACATTGATGATTTCTTTGATGAAAGCGATGTTTTAAAAGAAGGTGAAGTCATTAAGGCAGGCTTCTTTGATGAGGATGCAAACTTTGAGGATACTCCAAACACTGCTTATGAAGAATATGAAAGAAGACGTAATCCTCAGAATAATATTAAAATCATTTCTAATTCTTCTGTGCAACCGATTATAATTTCTAACAACGATTCTCTTAAAATAGAGTTTGATGAAAAGGGTAACATTAAAAAGGTTTCAAAAAAATAGCTTTTTTTTTAAAATTATTGAAGTTTGATGGTTGAAAAAAAATAAAAAATAAAAAAACAATATGGTGAAATTGTTTTTCTATAAGTTTAATCCAATAGCTTCATAAACATTATCTAAAGATTGGATTTCTTTGATTACATTTGTTGGAATTTCTTTGTCTAAGGTTAAGACCATAATTGCTCTTCCGCCTTCTTCATCTCTTCCAACTTGCATTATTCCGATATTAACACCATATTCTCCTAATTTGGTACCTATAGCACCAATGCTTCCAGGTATATCTTCATATTTTGCAATGAACATATGTCCTCTAGGAATGACATCTACCCAGTATCCATTAACTTTTAAGATTCTTGCTTCGTGTAGATTTGTTCCTTCAGCAGAGAATTTGTCCTTATCGGTTCTTGCTATAACACTAATTAAGGAATCATAACCTTTAGCATTGGTTTTTCTTCCTTCAATGATGTTGATTCCACGGTCTTTTGCCACAAGTGATGCATTAACTGCATTTACAGGTGAACTTAAAAATGGATTGACAGCACCTTGGACAACAGTTCTAGTTAAAATTTCTAAATTATCGATTTTTGCAAGTTCTCCGCTGTAGATAATTTCCAAATCAGTAATTTTACCGTTTACTGCCTGAGAAATAAATCTACCTAATTTTTCAGCGATTTCAAAGTATGGAGTTAGTTCTTGATAAGTTGTATTATCAATTCTTGGCATGTTTAAAACATTTTTAGGTGTTCCACCTTTGAATAAATCGATAATTTCATCAGCTACAATAATTGCCGCATCTCTTTGAGCTTCTTTAGTTGATGCTGCAATGTGTGGGGTTAAGACAATATTGTCTAATTCGAATAATTTTGAATCTTCAGCAGGTGGTTCACTTTCATATACATCTAAAGCTGCTCCACCAATTTTATCATTTTTCAAAGCATCGTATAATGCATCTTCATCAATGATTCCACCACGTGCACAATTTGTAATAAATGCAGTGTCTTTCATTAATTCAAATTCTTTTGTTGAAATTAAATGTTTGGTTTCAGGAGTTAATGGTACGTGGATTGTAATGAAATCAGCTTTTTTAAGAACAGTTTCTAAATCAGTCAATTCGACGCCCATTTGTTTTGCCACTTCTTCAGGCAAGTATGGATCATATGCAACTGCATCCATTTCAAATGCCTTACATCTGTTCACTACTTGGGAACCGATTCTTCCCATTCCGATTACACCGAGAGTTTTATTTCTGAGTTCAACTCCCATAAATTTTTTCTTTTCCCATTTGCCTTCTTTTACAGATTTGTCCGCAATTGTTAATTTACGTGCCATGGAAAGCAATAATCCCATGGTGTGTTCTGCTACGGTAATGGAAGTAGATTCTGGTGAATTGACTACCATTATACCTTTTTCAGTAGCAGCATCCAAATCGATGTTGTCTACTCCGACACCTGCTCTTGCAATTATTTTTAAATTGTCTGCTTGTTCAATTACTTCTCTTGTAACTTTAGTTCTACTTCTTACTATAATTGCATGATATTCATTTATTGTATTAACTAATTCTTCAGGAGTGATGCTTGTATCGACTGTAACATCAGCAACTTCCTTTAAATTTTCAATTCCCTTCTCATTTATTGCGTCAGCAACGAGTACTTTCATTATTTCACCATATTAAATAATTTTTATAATATTATCATAAATATTACTTAACTATATATATTTCTTCATATTTATAATTATTATAATAATGTTGAAAATTAAGAAAAAAGTAATAAAGGGCGATTTTTATTTTTGAGGATAATTTAGATTTTAAAGATAAATCCATTCCGAAGACTATTTTGGGATATGGTCCATTTATGGCAGAATCATATTATGGTCACAGAGCAAGATTGTATTACTTGGATTTATATTCACAGCCTGAAAAAATAGCTGAAGTTATTTTATCTGCTTATGATGATGGCGTTAAGGCAATTAATTTAGTAAATGATGAAAATCTTCTTAAAGGATTTGATATGGCTTGTGACAATGGCTGTGATATGAAAGTAATCGCTACCATCGGAAAGTCTGAAGTTGATTATTTGGCGCCTAATTATGAAGTTGCCTGTGAAGTTGACTGGGAGGATGACATTGAATTATTCTCTTCCTATGATACGCCGGTGATGATGGTTGATGAATTTATAACCGATGCTTACAAGTGGAATTTGACATCCAAAATTTTAACAAGGATCAATGAATCAAATTCATTATCCGGCATTGTAACTGCTTTTCCTTACAGAACAACTGATTTACTTAAAGACAATCTGGATTTGGATTTATTTGATTTTTACATGATTCCATTAAATAGTTTTGCATATATGATGGATACTCCTTCATTTTTAAAGGCTCAAAGAAAAGAGTTCAGGCAAAAAATTCTGGATTTGAATAAAAAGATAATGGCTTGCCGTGTGCTGAGCGTAGGTATTCAAACTCCCGAAGAAGGTTTTACTTTTCTCAGCTCTCTTGATTTCGTAGATTTGATGACATTTGGTGCGGCAAGTGTTGAGGAAATAAAAAAAGATATGGAAGTTTTAAAAGGCATTTAAAACTTTATCACTTCATATTCTTTAAATGGGACAATATTCATTATTTCAAATTCAGCATTTAAACTTTTCAGTCCTTCGTTTAAATCTTTTACATTTTTGTTTGATGGCTTTTTGCCTGTAATCTGCAGGTATTGTCTTGGGGTTATTTCACAGTATTTGCAATCAAAATTACAGCATCTGTCTTTTTCTTCACAGCCGTAGCCTTCCAAGTCCTCATGTGTCCCGATTACAATGTCTTCCAGGATTCTGGATACTCTTTCATCAGATGCAAACATTGCTATTTTTTGTGAATATCCACATATTCCGATTGCTTTTTGCCCTCTAAAGTTGCAAACCCATTTTATAGGGTAATTTTCCATATCAGGAATTCTTAAATCTTCCATACTATCACTGATTTTCCTTTCTTTCTTTAATCAATTTTAACAGTTCTTGTGAACGTTCAAATTCCTTCAACTCCCATGATTTGATTACGGGAATTGTTCCAAGGGATTCTTTAATCTTGTCATTGTTAATTATAAAAACAGGTTCTGATGAAGTAATCATTGATAAATCCTTTAAAGGAACAGCCATTCTTTTTAAAGTTTTTTGGCTTCTATTTTTTTCAACATTGGCTATTAATGATGAGCTGTCATCTTTTGCAACAGCATCAAATGGACTTTTGCTTGTGGAAACAACTCCATAACCTAATTTCAATAAATCTTCGGTTCCTTCACCTGTTTGCTGGTATTGGATTTGGTCTTCTTGGCTGTACTTCAATATATCGATATCCAGAGTAACTTTCGTATTCAATATCTCTTCCAGAATCATTGCCGTTTCTGCATTTGCCCTGACTATTTCATTTTCATATTTGTACATTGTGGCTCTTGAAACATGGGCAAGGTCTGCCAAATCTTTTAGGGAAAGTGAGTATTCCTCTCTGTATTGTTTGATTACATTGCCGTCGATTTTAACAAAATATCCTCCACGGTCAGCCAGGATTTCCGGATATTCATTATATATAATCATGTTTTTCAATGTATCAATACCGATTGTTGGAATATCGTATCTTTCATAGATTACTCCCTCTTCTAAAATGCCGTTTCTGGATTTTGCTCCAATTATTATTGGTGAAGCTAAAAAAATATTTGCCAATTGCTTCATTTCTTGAGCATTTTTTTCATTCACGCTATCGATATTAACAAAAGTTTTTAAAAGTAAAATTAATAGGTTTTTACGAGCAACAATATCAAAAGAACCTTGATCATAAATATCAGAGGTTTTGTAACCTTCTGAAATTAATAATTTTTCTATTTCTTGTAACATTCTGCTTCGAGTTAACATATTAATACAACCAATTCTTATTTCTTTAAAAAATTATATTTAGTTTCATGTATAATAAGTTAATTGTAAGGTGATTATAATTAATTATTTGTATATTGGAATAGATGATACTGATTCTCCCGATGGCATGTGTACAACTTATCTGGCATGCCATATTATCCGCAGACTAAAAGAAAATGGCATTGATATTGTGGGTTATCCTCGTTTAATTAGATTAAATCCTTTTGCTCGTTTTAAGACCCGAGGTAATGGCGGAGTATCTTTTAAAATAATTAATGATGAAAAGGCTGATTTTGCTAAAGAAATTGTTTTGGATGAAGTTTCAAAATTATCAATGTTCGATTGTGAAAATACTAATCCTGGTGTAATCTTTTACGATGGGGAAATTACAAAAGAAATGGAAGATTATGCTTTTAGAGCCATTTATTCATTCATTACAATTGAAGAAGCTGAAGAGTTTGGAAAATCTGTAGGATGTGAAATTCATAAGTTTAAAAAGGGAAGAGGAATAATCGGTTCTATTGCAGCCGTTAGCTTGCCTTTGGATGACTGTACTTATGAACTGCTTGCATATAGAACTCCACAGAATTATGGAACAAAACGCCAAATCAATTATGATTCTGTAGTGGAAATGGATAGGGAGACTTTTCCTGATACTTTTGAAAATGTTGACTATTCTGAAAACTATATTGCTATTGAACCTAAAACCCCATGTCCTGTATTGTATGGAATTCGATCAAATAACGTTGAAGCATTAGACAAGGCTAAAGACATTGTTGTGGTGTCTGAACCAATTGAAGATTACTGTATTTTTCTGACAAATCAGCATACGGATATGCATATTCAAAAGGTTGATAATATCTCCCAGATGAAGCAGTTTGGGTGTTACGAACTGATAACCACCGTAAAGAATAATCCTCATGTGATTGACGGAGGCCACATGTTTTTCACGGTATTTGATGAAACAGGTGAGATCGAATGCGGTGCTTATGAGCCGACAAAGAACTTCAGAAAAATAGTTTCACATCTTCGTGATGGTGATGTAATAAAATTATATGGTGGTATCGGCGAGCAGAATACATTTAATATTGAAAAATTCCAGGTAATTGAGTTAAATGATGTTGAGTATAGAAATCCGGTTTGCGAATGTGGAAAAAGAATGACTTCTGCTGGAAAGGGCAAAGGATTCAAATGTAAGAAATGTGGAAATAGAATAAAATCTTCACAAAAAGTGAAATTTAAAATCAAACGTTCTTTAAATAAGGATAAATTTTATGAAACTCCTGTTAGTGCACGTAGACATTTATCAAAACCAATTTGTAGAATGTAATTTATAAATTAACTTTTTTTCACTATATTTTTTAAATTTTAATAGAATTTATTGTTTTTAATTTTATTCACTTTTTAGGAAATTATTTTTTAAAAATTATTTTCTTTATTCATATTTTATGAAATTTTGACATTTGAATAGTACTAATTTAAATAGTGCTTTGATGAATTTATTAATTAAGTGAAAAGTTTTTGGGGGAGAAAATAATTTTAGGAAAAGATTTTCAATCGAGTGACGTTGAACATCCTTATCGTGAAAAAACGGATAGACGAATTTTAAAGAAAAATCCATGGAGAGATTATAGATTACATGGTACTGTGCTTATTTTAGTAATTATAGCCGAATTAATTGGAACAATTAAAATTCCAATTGCTAAAGGTGTTGAAGTTATAATCATGCCATTGCTTTATACTATGGTTTTGGGTTTACTTTTTTATTTGTCAAAAACGATTAGATGGATTAAAAGAAGGCAATCAAGAATTGCTGAAGGGGCAATGATGCTTTTCATTGGTATATTGATTGCTAAATTAGCTATTTCCAGTGGTCAATCTATACATTTGATTTTTGAAATGGGTCCGGCATTATTGTTGCAGGAATTGGGACACTTGGCTACAATTTTAATTGCTCTTCCTATTGCTTTGCTTTTAGGATTTAAAAGAGAGACTATTGGTATGACCAGCTCTATTGGCCGTGAACCTGAAGTTGCTGTTATTGTTGATAAATATGGATTTAACTCTCCCGAATCAAGAGGAATTTTTGCATTATTCATTGTCGGAACCATTATTGGAACTGTATTCATTAGTTTTTTGGCCAGTCTTTCTGTTTCCATTATTCCACTGCACCCATTTGCATTTGCTATGGCTAGTGGTGTAGGCAGTGCAAGTATGAATGCTGCTTCTTTAGGTCCTACTCTTGCTGCATTTCCTGCTCTGGAAACAAATATTGAAGCATTTGCAGGATTCAGTAATCTACTTTCATTCTCTATCGGTATTTATATTGTGATATTCCTCGCTGTTCCTCTTACTGAAAAATTATATTCTTATTTGGAACCTAAAATTGGAAGAGAAGCTATTGTAAAAGAAGAGGAGGGTGTAGATAATGACTGACTTTATTGATGGGACTGAAAACGTTACTGTTCACGGTATTTTCAATTGGATCAGACTGTTAATTATATTTTCAGTCATTACTGTTATAGGTAATTATCTGGGATACAAGCATCCTATGACAGATTCCCTGGTTGGTATGGGAATATTGTCCCTTATTACGCTTGCCGGTGTATGGATGGAAAGGGAACTTCCTTTTAACATTTCATCAATACTTTATATAAGTATAATAGGTATTATTATAGCGCTTCCTGGAATGCCAACCTCTGAGTTTGTACTTTATTATGTTTCAAAAGTTGAACTTTTATCTATTGTAACTGTATTTTTAGCTTATGTAGGTATTGGAATGGGTAAAAGCTGGGACGAATTCAAGGCTTTAGGTTGGAAAGCTATTATCATTACTGTATTGGTTATTGCTTCAACTTATTATGGTGCTGCAATTGTAGCACATATTGTTCTTGTTTTAACCGGTGTTCCAGCCGTTTAAACCTACTTCTTATTTTTTTTAATAAACTATTTAAGATTATTTTTACATAAATAATGTTGAGATTATTATGTTTTTGCGAGATATTTCTAAATTTATTTCAAACTATCGTTATGAACAGGCCACTGTTGAGTCAATAAATACTGTTAAGGCAGCTTTTCTTGATTTTTTTGGTGTAACCTATAGGGGAGCTAATGAAAATTCTCCATCATTGGCTTTTAACACTATTGATGAGATATTTCACGTTAATGATAATTCGGGTTTGAAAGCATCAGTCATTGGAAAGCCGGGTGTAAAAACTAATGTATTGAATGCTGCTTTTTTAAATGGTATTTCAGCACATACTCTTGAATTGGATGATGGTCACAGACGAGCTCAAGTACATTTGGGTGCTGTAATATTTCCGACTGCTTTAGCAATATCTGAAGCTTATGGATTGGGTGGCAAAGAATTTTTTGAAGCAGTTATTGTAGGTTATGAAGTTGGAATACTCCTTGGAAAAATGGTCAATCCGCGCCATAGGGAAAACGGTTTTCACACAACCGGAACTATTGGAACATTTGTTTCAGGTGCTGTTGCATCCAAATTACTTAAACTTGATGAATCACAGATAGTTAATGCTTTGGGGTTGTGCGGAACTCAGGCGGCAGGATTATTGGAATCCGACCATGCAGGAAGTATGGGCAAAGTCCTCCATGTCGGCAAAGCAAATTATAATGGTATATTGTCTGCATTTCTTGCAAGGAATGGATTCACTGGTGCTGAAACCATAGTTGAAGGTTCTGAAGGATTTTTAAAGTCAATGGTTTATAATGAAGATTTTAATAGTGATGATTATTCCTTTGATTCAATTTTGGAGGATGTTGGAACTGTTAAGGTAAGGGATATTTACTTTAAAAAGTATCCGTTTTGCAGGCATCTGCATTCTTCCATAGATACTGCACTTAAATTAAGAACCAGTCTGGGTGAAGAATATATTCATATTGAAAATGTGGCAGTTAAAACATATGGTGTTGCAGCAGACCATAATAATTTCAATCCGAAAAACCTGGAGGAATTAAAACAAAGTCTTCCTTATGCTGTAGCCATAACTCTGGTTATGGGGGAAGTTACTATCGATTCATTGGATAGATTAGTCGACTATGGATTATTTGAAAACTATTCCACTGTTGATAAGGTAAATAATATTAAAGATCTTGTAAATAAGATGATTATTTTGGAAGATGAAAAGTTAAATGATTTATATCCAAACAAAAGGCCTTCAAATGTAATAATTAAATTGGATGAAGAGTTTAGAAATGGGGTATTTCAAAATATTACTTTTATTCCTAAAGGGGACTTTGAAAATCCATATGATTTGAGTGAATTGATTGACAAATTCAAGAGTTTAAATCCAAATTATAATATTAATAATCTAGTAATAATTGATGAATTGGGTAATTATTCAATGACTGATGTTGTTGGGGTTTTAAATGAATAATACTAAAGATTTTTTAAATCAAATTGGCATTGGTGAAGTTGATTCTAATTTTAAATCAGATAAGACTTTTGAAGATGGGGGACAATTCAGATTTGAAGTTCCTGGAATTCAATCACCTAAAACAATGAAGACTCTTTTAGATGAGGCTCAAAATCAGAATATCGTAATTCACAGAGTAACTCAAACCAAAGGAATAATGTTGCTTAGTGATGAAGAAATTATTGAAATGGTTGATTTGGCTAAAGAGTATGGCTGTGAACTATTTTTATCAGTTGGGCCAAGAGCAACCTACGATACTTCAGCTACTGTTCATACAAAAGAAGGGAGTAGAATTGGTTATCGCTTAAGAGGCTATGACAATCTGCTTTATGCAATTGAAGATGTTAAAAGAGCAGCAGGTTTTGGTGTTCGCGGTATATTGCTCTATGATGAGGGATTATTGTACGCCTTAAATCAGATGAGGCTTGAAGGAGAATTGCCTAAAAACATTCACTTTAAAATTTCTGCACATGCAGGTCATGGAAATCCCGCTTCAGCAAAACTTCTGGAATCCATTGGTCTTGATTCTCTAAATCCAGTTCGTGATTTACAAATACCTATGCTTGCATCAATTAGAAATGCTATTGATATTCCAATTGATTTGCATACGGAAAATCCAAAATCCACTGGTGGTTTTATCAGACATTATGAAGTTCCTAAATTTATTGAAGTCGCATCTCCGGTTTATCTCAAAACTGGAGGTTCTGTTGCAGCCAATCATAATTGGGATACAACAGAAAAAGAAGCCATTGCTAGAATAAAACAGGTTAAACTGGTGGACAGGATGATAAAACGTTATGCGCCAGATGCTGTAATGTCTCCTAAAAATTCTAATGATTTAGCAATTCCTGAGTGATTATAATGGATATTGTTGATAGTGTATCTGATTCCATAATTAAAGCAAGCACTTGTTTATCCAAAGATAAGAAAAACGCTTTAAAGTCAGCCATTAGGAATGAAACTAATGAAAACGCATCATGGGCATTAACTCAAATTTTAAAAAACTATGAAGTTGCCGAAAAAACAAAGTTTCCATTATGTGACGATACGGGAATTCCTCATGTTGTTATCGAGCTTGGAGCAGAAAGAGAAATTACCTCTGAATTAATAGCCCAAATTAATGAGGGAATCTATCAGGGATTAAATAAACTTCCTGCAAGGCCTATGGCAGTAAAGGGAAATGACATTGAAAGAATTGAGCAATCATGTGGACTATATGATAATCCGGGTTTAATGAAGCCCGCTTCCTTTTTAATAGATAATGCTCAAGATTCCGATACGCTGAATGTTCATTTTTTGCTTCAGGGCGGAGGGCCTGAAATAAGAGCAAAAACCTATAGGGTTTATCATAAGCGTTCATTTGATGTTGTCATCACCGAAGCAATCAATTGGCTTGAAGATTCTTTAAAGCTCCTGGGATGCACTCCTTCAATTCCTGCAATCGGCATTGGAAGAACTCACTATGAAGCATCATCATTAATGTTAAAAGCAATGATTCATGGCAATTTGGACAACTTAACCAATGAGGAAAAATATGTCAGCGAAAAATTAAACCAAAGCAATATTGGACCTTTGGGATTCGGTGGCAACACTACTGTTTTGGGCACTTTTATAAAAATTGGAAATCAGAGGGCCAGTGGAGTTCGCATAGTTTCAGTTAGGCCATCCTGTTTTGTCGAGCCAAGAAAATCAACTCTAAAATTATAATTGCCATACTATAACATTTATTAATCTTATTAGATTATATCTTAATCATGCAAGAAAATAATTTCCATGTAAATGAACACTCTTTAAAAACTACTATTTCTAATGTAGAACCCAATAAACTAACTACAAGAGGATACAATCAACAGGATTTAATTGAAAAAATTCGATATGGAGACATGATTTATTTGCTTTTAAAAGGAAGATTGCCTTCCATTAAAGAAAGTAAAATGTTTAATCATGTGCTGGTTTCCTTTTGTGACCATGGTGCAACACCTCCAAGCACACAAACTGCAAGAATCATAGCTTCATCAGGTTCATCCATGAACTCTGCAGTTGCAGGAGCATTGCTTTCTTTTGGTCACAAACATGCGGGAGCTATTGAAAAAGCAATGGAATTGTATCAGTCCAGAATAAATTCATTAATTCTAACGGAAGATTCTGATTTAGACAATAAACAAATTGCAAGTTTGGCAATTGATATTTACAATGATTATTCAGCAAGTAAAGAAAAAGTACCTGGTTTCGGTCACAGATACCATACAACTGATCCAAGAGCAGAAAAATTAATTCAAATGGCAATCAAAGAAGGTTTTGTTGGACCTCACATTAAACTGGCAGTGGCTATTGAAGATTTAGTAAGTCAAAATAAGGGAATAAAGTTAAATGTGGATGGTGCAAATGCTGCCATCTTATCCGACCTGGGATTTACACCGGATTTGGGTTTAGGTATTTTTATTATAGGTCGTGTTCCGGGAATTATTGCCCATATTCATGAAGAAAAAATGGATGAAGATGAATTTAGGCGTTTTTGCGATTTAGATGATATAGTATATGGTGGTCGTTAAAATGGAATTTGATGAAGTAATTAATACAAGATACAGCGTAAGAGGATATTTGGATAAGGAAGTTGAAAAGGAAAAACTGGATTATGTTTTAAAGGCAGCAACTATCGCTCCAACTGGAGTAAATTATCAGCCTTTTAAAGTTTATGTAATTGATACAAAGAAAAACAAGGAAGCATTATCTGAAATATATTCTGCTAAATGGTTTACACAAGCACCATATGTGTTGTGTGTAGTTGCAAAAACCGATGAGGCATGGGTTAGGAAATATGATAATAAATGCATTTCAGATATTGATGCGACAATTGTAATGGATCATATTATTTTGGCAGCAACCAGCGTAGGTCTTGGAACCTGCTATATCGCAGCATTCAAACCGGATAAGGCAAGAGAATTCTTACAGCTGGAAGATTCAGAAGAACCGGTATTATTCACACCTCTCGGTTATGGCAATGCTGAACCTAGAGATACTCCAAGAAAAGAAATTGATGAATTTACAGTATACTTATAGATTAATATGGATTTATTTATTTTAAAAGCAGATGATTCTAAAGAAATGAATAGGATTTCAGAGGAATTATCTGAACTTAAATTTACGAAAAAACAGGAAGAAAAACATTTCATTTTAATGCAAAAGAAAAGATATGGAAATTATTATGTCCATATTCTATTCTTAATGATTGGATTATTTGTTACTGCATGGGCATTTCTTATAAATCTTGTATATTTCACATACAGTTACTTATGGGCTTCACCTTATGTTTTAATAACAACAGAAACTAAATCTGAAGAGGGTGAAGACTTGGAGTTCAATACTATGGAACAAGTGCTTGAAAAAGCAAATAAACTATTTTAATTAATTATGTGGTTGAAGGAAATGATTACTCTATGATTTCCTCAACATCATACTCTTCTATTTTTCTTATTATCAGTGGTGTTGATATTGAAGGGTTGTCGTATTCTGATTCTTCACCAATCTTGGCATTAATGAACACTTCATTGACTTGAGGTTCCAAAAACAAGGTCAAAATGTCTTGTCTGAACTCATCATATTCCTTTTGAATTTTTTCATCTGCTATTTTTAATAGTGGAAGCTCTTCTGTCCATATGTCTTCGCCGGGGGAGAATTTTTTATCTTGCAGTTTGTCTTGAAAAATTTCTCCGTCAAGCATCATTTCAAAGTTCTTGTTAAGTATTATCCAAACACATCTTTTCATAAAAATAGTATTTATATTAAGATAGTTAAATATTGATGTATGGCTAATGTTAAACTTTTTAAAATGCTTGGAATATTTGTAGCTGTTATATTAATAGTTGTCGGAATTCTTCCAATAGTCAGAGGAGATGTATTAACTAACAATACAATTGCCACATCAATTATTTTTATTCTTTTGGGTATTGCTTATCTTATAATATCTTATAAGCCTGAATGGACAAAAGCAGTCTTTTTCTTTGAGGGTATTGTTATTGGTGTCGTAGGTTATTCCATATTGGATATTCCGTATAATTATGGCTTCGCTATAATTGGTCTTATCATTATTACAATAGCTATTTTGGCTTATCTTATGAAATTACCTAAGAGTATCCTTAAATTTTTCTATAGATAATCTTTTTTTCCTTTATTTTTTTTAATTCTTTTTTTAATACTTTTTATTCATAAAACTGTTTTATTTTTGTTATTATTTTTTAGTTTAAGTCAAGATTAGTTTTATTTTTCAGAAAAATATAGTAAAAGATATATATTATACTTAATAAAAATTAAATATACCATGGTGATTTATTATGGCAGAGATATCAGAAGCAATCGCAATGATAAAAAAAGCCGAATCTGATGCTGAACAACTCATTATTGATTCAGAATCTCAATCAAAAGATTTAATTAATGAATCTAGAGTAAATGCCGAATCAATAATAGCTGAGGCTAAAAAATCAGCAGAGGAAGAAGCTAAAAATACTGTTTTTGATGCAGAAGATAAAGCTAAAGAAGAAGCTAAAACTATTGCTGCTAATTCTGATAATGATGTAAAAGCATTAAAAGAAAAGGCTATGGCAAATGTTGATGAAGCTGCTTCAGTTATTGTCAAAAATATTTTGTAGTGAGAGATTATATGTTCAAGACAGCTAGAATGCGAAAAATTAGAATAGTTACACTCGAGAAGTATGTAGCTCCTACAGTGGATGCGCTCCACGAACAAGGGTTAGTACAAATGAGTGACATTTCTGAAAGTATTCAGCAAGATCCTGAATTGGCGGAATTAGTAACTCCAGCAAAAGCTACTCCATATGCGGGAAAATTATCTTCACTCTTGATGAAAACTAACGGTATATCTGAACTTTTCGGAAATTCTTTATCAGAAGGCCATGGGTTGAAAGACACTTTAATGTCTTTTATTAGTCCGGATATGCCAGTACAGAAAGAAATTGAAGATTTGGACACTGAAGCTTTTATTGAAAAAGCCGAAGAAACGCTATCTCAAGTAGGGAGTAAGACGCATGTTATTGAGGGAAAACTAGCCGCTCTCGACTCCGAAACAAGTGAATTAAAGTCTAATAAAAGTTTAGCTAGACATTTATATAATTTTGACATGGATTTAGCTCTTTTAAAAGATTCTAAGTACACTTCTACAACTGTTGGTAGGATTAACGCTGAATCTGCTTCAGAAATCAAAAATGAATTAAGTAAATTGACAGATGAATTAGAAGTATATACTGTTCCTATGACTGATGATAAAGAAGGAAACATCGTAGTTGTAGTAACATTAAAAGAGTATAGTGATGATGTTTATTCAACACTTCGTAAATTTGACTTTGAGAAAATAGAAATTGGTGATGTTGAAGGTACTCCTCAACAGATTATTTCCAATGCTGATTCAAGATTAGTATCTATTGAATCAGAACGTGATGCTGTTAAAACTGAATTAAGAGCAGTTGCTGAACAGTGGGATGATGAAATTCTATCTCTCAAAGAACAATTAGAAAATGAAAAAGAAAAAAATGAAATTCTTTCTGCTTTTGTTCAAACTAAAGATTCCTATGTTCTCGAAGCATGGGTACCTGTAAAAGATACAGAAAAAGTTGAACAATTAGTTGAAAAAAGCTCCGAAGGACATTGTGCTTTCGAATTAATTGAAGTTGAAGGCACAGATGACGAAGACGTTCCTGTTTTACAACAAAATGGATGGTATGCAAAACCATTTGAATATCTCGTTGATATGTACTCTCCAGTACGTTATAACGAAATTGATCCAACTTTGTTCCTTGCAATTACTTTTCCATTCTTCTTTGGGTTCTGTTTGACTGATGCTGGTTATGGTATACTTGTATCTTTAATCGGTGTAATTTTATTACGTGGATTAGGTAAAATTAATAAGACCATGCATGCATTCGGTTGGATTTTAATATGGTCTGGTCTGTGGGCCATAATTCTGGGTTTAGTAACCAATGGTGTTGTTGGAAACTTGCCTGAGTACTTCAATTATAAAGTACCGACCGTAATTGGTGCTGTTGAAGCATTTAAACATCCTGATCATATCTTATATATAGCTATCGCTGTAGGTGTTATTTATACTAATATCGGTTTCATAATTGGTGCTATTGATAATTTCAGATATGGAAATGTTAAAGAAGCTCTCGGATCCCAAATTTGTTGGTTCATATTCCAAGCAGGTATTGTTTTCCTTGTTTTAGGATATATGGTTCCTGCAGTAGGTATAATCGGATATGCAATAGGCGGAGTATTGGTAATTATAACCCTAGGAATTTTAGTATGGGCTAATGGTGCATACGGTATGATGGATGTTTTCGGTTTTATGGGAGATGTCTTATCTTATGCGCGTCTTTTAGCATTATGTTTAGCTACAGGTGGTATTGCAATGACTGTAAACATCTTATCTAAATTAATTTTTACAATGATTCCAATTCCAGTTTTAGGTATAATTATTGCAATAATTTTATTCTTATTTGGACATATTGCCAACTTTGCTTTCCAGGTATTGGGTGCATTTATTAATGCTTTACGTCTTAACTATGTTGAGTTCTTTTCACAATTCTTCATGAGTGGTAAAGGTAAATTCGAAGCTTTCAAAGCAAAAAGAACATTTACAAAACTTAAAAATTAAAAATTTTTTATTATATACTTTCAAATTAAAATTTAAAATCAATATTATTTCAAAGGTGAATTAATTATGGTAGTAGAAATTACAGGTACTGCTTTAGCAGCAATT
>JAEIGA010006512.1_pt1 | contig 17784 bp, 16 predicted proteins | sample 9270691 | NCBI WGS metagenome assembly JAEIGA01 (sample SAMN17057246, study PRJNA624740) | gut metagenome | biome: biome; isolation source: fecal sample | host: Bos grunniens | place: China: Xizang | collected 2019 | reverse complement strand
TTCTTCTCAAAAGAAAAGAAAGAGGTTCTTGACCAGGGACTCTCAAAGACCAAAGAGAGCGTGTTTGGAAAAATAGCGCGCGCTATCGTAGGTAAAACCGAAATTGATGATGATGTACTCGACAACCTCGAGGAGGTGCTTGTTACCTCGGACGTTGGTGTAGAGACAACACTTAAGATAATTGAGCGTATTCAGGCACGTGCTGCACGTGACAAATATATGAATACTAAGGAGTTGAACCGACTGTTGAAAGAGGAAATTGCTGCTCTTCTCATGGAGAATAACACTGCCGACAGTGGCTCGTTCGACTTTCCTACAACGCCGGGTAATCCTTACGTGATTATGGTCGTTGGTGTGAATGGCGTGGGTAAGACAACAACAATTGGCAAGTTGGCACACCAGTTCAAGAAAGCCGGTAAAAAGGTGTATCTTGGTGCTGCCGATACATTCCGTGCGGCAGCCGTTGAGCAGCTTGTAGAGTGGGGACGTCGTGCCGATGTTCCTGTTGTAAAGCAGAATATGGGTTCCGACCCTGCATCGGTGGCATACGATACTCTTGCTTCGGCGGTTGCAAATAATGCCGATGTTGTGATTATAGACACAGCCGGACGTCTGCACAATAAAGTTGGATTGATGAACGAGCTTACGAAGATTAAGAATGTGATGAAAAAAGTTCTTCCCGATGCTCCCAATGATGTTCTGCTTGTGCTTGACGGTTCAACAGGTCAGAATGCCTTTGAGCAGGCTAAGCAGTTTACATTGGCTACCGAGGTCAGTTCGCTTGCTATAACAAAACTCGATGGAACTGCAAAGGGTGGTGTCGTAATTGGTATAAGCGACCAATTCAAGATACCTGTAAAATATATTGGACTTGGTGAGGGTATGGACCATCTTCAGGTCTTTAACCGTATGGAATTTGTAGATTCTCTTTTTGGATAAAAGATGATAAAGAACAGAGTAGATATAATTACAATGGGATGCTCCAAGAATCTTGTCGATTCGGAGCATCTTATGCGTCAACTGCAAGAGTGTGGTTATGAGGTAACACACGACAGCGAGACTCCCGAGGGTGCAATAGCTGTGATAAATACTTGCGGATTTATTGGCGATGCAAAAGAGGAGTCGATAAATATGATTCTCGAGTTCTGCCAACGCAAAGAGGAGGGCGATCTTGAGCGTCTTTATGTGATGGGATGCCTCTCGGAACGTTATCTTGATGAATTGCGAGAGGAGATTTCACAAGTCGACCGCTTCTATGGAAAATTTAATTGGAGCGAGCTTTTGGCCGACCTTAAACAGGAGTATAAGCCACAGATTGCCAATGAGCGCGTTATAACTACTCCCGGCCATTATGCATTTCTTAAAATATCGGAGGGATGCAATCGTCGATGCGCCTATTGTGCTATTCCGATAATTACCGGAAATCACGTGTCGCGCCCAATGGAAGAGATACTCGACGAGGTGCGTTATCTTGTTTCCCAGGGAGTAAAAGAGTTTCAGATTATAGCTCAGGAACTAACGTTCTATGGTGTCGACCTCTATAAGAAGCAGAGTATAGCAGAACTTATAGAGAGAATTTCGGATATTGAAGGGGTCGAGTGGATTCGTCTGCACTATGCCTATCCTGCTAATTTCCCCTATGACTTGTTGCGCGTGATGCGTGAGAGAGATAATGTTTGCAAATATCTTGATATTGCGCTTCAGCACGTAAGTACCAAAATTTTGAAGAAGATGTTGCGTCAGGTGACAAAGGAGGATACATATGCGCTTGTAGAGAGGATGCGTGCCGAGGTTCCCGGAATTTGTCTGCGCACAACAATGATGGTGGGATTTCCGGGAGAGACCGAGAAAGAGTTTGAGGAACTCATCGAATTTGTTAAATGGGCGAAATTCGACCGTTTGGGAGCATTCTCTTATAGCGAGGAGGATGGCACATACGCAGCTCTTAATTATCGCGATAGTGTATCGCGTAAGAAGAAACAGGAGCGACTCGACCGTCTTATGGATGTTCAGCAAAGAATATCTTCGAACCTAAACTACGAAAAAGTGGGTAAGACATTCAAGACCATTATAGACCGCATCGAGGGAGATTATTATATTGGTCGCACCGAGTTCGACTCGCCCGATGTAGATACCGAGGTACTTGTTCCCCTGTCCGATGGAGAGCTTGTAATCGGTAATTTCTATAATGTGGAGATAGAGGATGCAACCGAGTTCGACCTTATGGGAAGAATAGTTTTCTGATAGCCAAAAGAGAAGAAAAATGAACAACAAAGAGTTTGTCGGTAAATTGGCCCATCGGAATAAAATGTCGGTAGCAGAGACCACAGCTGTTGTAGATGGGCTTGTAGAACTGCTTACAGATAGGCTGAAAGAGAATGACCAAATAAATATTTCGGGATTTGGGGTGTTCGAGGTGAAAATGCGCCGCGAGAGGATATCTGTTAATCCAAAGACGGGACAGCGTATGCTTATCCCGCCAAAGATTGTTCCTGCCTTTCGTCCAAGCAGCAAAATGAAAGACAAATTCAAAGATAATGAGGAGTAAGGCCTATGGATGCGAAATTGAATCACTCCGATTTTAGTGCTTTGTTATCGAAGCATCTTGAGATTTCGGTTTCCAAAGCCGAACACTTTACAAAAGCTTTTTTTGATATTCTCATCGAGGGATTAGATAGCGACGGTATTGTGAAAATAAACGGGTTGGGCACATTCAAGATGATTGATGTGGCAAGCCGAGGCAGCGTAAATGTAAATACCGGTGAAAAGATTGAGATAAAGGGACATCGTAAACTCACTTTTATTCCGGCCGATACTCTTAAGGATAAAATAAACCAACCTTTTGCAATGTTCGAGCCTGTTGAGGTTGATGATGACTATGTTGATGATGCCGATGACTCCGTTGAACAGGAAGAACAGACTATTGTCCTTGTTGAGCAGCAGCCTGTTGTAGAAGAACAACATACAGATGAACTTGCCGAAGCTGTCGAGGAACCTGCAGATGAGCCTGCCGATGCAGCAGAGCAGCCTAATGAGGAACCTAAAGAAACTATCGAGCAACCTGCAGATGAGCTTACTGAAGTAACCGAGCAGCTTACAGAGGAACCAGCTGATGCAGCGGAGCAGCCTAATGAGGAACCTAAAGAAACTATCGAGCAACCTGCAGATGAGTCTGCTGAAGCAGCCAAGCAGCAAGAAATAGAAAAAAATGAAAGGAGTAGTAAGGTATATATATACGCAGCAATATCTACCTTATTATTAATAATAGCGGTTTTTCTCTTTTTTGTATTCGACAGAAAAGAGACTGTTGAGGAAGGTAAGAGCCTTGCAGTTGTTGCAGAGCCAGATACAATAAAACCACAGATTGCCGATACTCTTGTTGCACAACCATCGATTGCCGAGGATTTTGTTATTGTAGAGGCAATGAACAGTTTGCCACTGTCTAAAATAACAATAGAAGATACTACTATTTACAGAATTAAAGGAACGAAGGCTGTGCATAGAGTAGGACTCGACGAGACACTGACGAAAATCTCTTTGCTCTACTTCGAGGACAAACGATTCTGGCCCTACATTGTGCAATATAATAAAATAAAGAATTATAACAGCCTTGAGATTGGTACCGAACTGCTTATACCTAATCTTGTACCACGTAAATAGCTGTGATTAGTTAAAGTTTGCTTAATGCAAACATACGTTAAGCCTATTTTAATATTATTAACACGTTTAGTTAATTTAAAGACTTAAATTTGGCGAGCTTATTTATAAAAATTTCTACAGACTTTAAAAGCTTATAATATAAAAAATAGAAAATATGAGTGCACCTATTGACATTCGAGAATTGAACGAAATGATTGAAAGACAGAGCGGCTTTGTAACCAATCTGCAGGCAGGAATGGACCAGATTATTGTGGGGCAGAAGCATCTTGTTGAGTCGCTGCTCATTGGACTTTTGGCCGATGGACACGTGCTTCTTGAGGGTGTCCCCGGATTGGCCAAGACTTTGGCTATTAAAACATTATCGAGTCTTATTGATGCCGATTTTAACCGTGTACAGTTTACCCCCGACCTTTTGCCTGCCGACGTTATTGGTACAATGGTGTATAGCCAGAAGGACGAGTCGTTTAAGCCTAACAAGGGCCCTGTTTTTGCAAATTTTGTACTTGCCGATGAGATTAACCGTGCTCCGGCAAAGGTGCAGAGTGCCTTGCTCGAGGCAATGCAGGAGCGTCAGGTAACAATAGGTAAGGAGACATTCTCGCTTCCCGAGCCTTTCCTGGTTCTTGCCACACAGAACCCGATAGAGCAGGAGGGTACCTATCCTCTGCCCGAGGCGCAGGTCGACCGTTTTATGCTGAAGGTGGTTATCGGCTACCCCGAACTATCAGAGGAGAAACGTATCATACGACAGAATATTACCGGTGAGAAGATTACCGTTCGCCCAATTCTTAAACCACAGGAGATAATCGAGGCACGTAAGGTTGTACGTCAGGTTTATCTTGATGAGAAAATTGAGCAGTATATTGCCGACATTGTATTTGCGACACGTTACCCCGACAAATATGGAATGAAAGAGCTAAAAGATATGATTGCGTTTGGTGGTTCGCCCCGTGCATCTATAAACCTGGCTCTGGCTGCACGTGCATACGCATTTATTAAACGTCGCGGATACGTTATTCCCGAGGATGTACGTGCCGTTGCTCACGACGTATTGCGCCATAGAATAGGACTTAGCTACGAGGCCGAGGCAAGCAATATGACATCAGACGAAATTGTAAGCCAGATTCTGAATAAAGTCGAGGTACCCTAATTTCTGTTTATGGAGACCACAGAGCTTATAAAGAGAGTTCGTAAGATTGAGATAAAGACCCGTGGACTGTCCTACAATATTTTTGCAGGACAGTATCATAGCGCCTTTAAGGGGCGTGGTATGTCTTTCAGTGAGGTGCGCGAATATCAGTATGGCGACGATATGCGCGACATCGATTGGAATGTGACTGCACGTTTCAATAAACCCTATGTCAAGGTCTTTGAGGAGGAGCGTGAGCTTACTGTGATGTTACTTATCGATGTCTCGGGTAGTCTCGATTTTGGTACAGTGAAACAGACCAAGCGAGATATGATTACCGAGATTGCGGCTACAATTGCATTTGCTGCAATACAGAATAATGACAAGATTGGTGTAATATTTTTCTCGGATAGAATAGAGAAATTTATTCCACCGCAAAAGGGTCGCAAGCATATCCTTTATATCATACGCGAACTACTGAATTTCGAGCCACAGAGTACAAAAACCGATGTGAAAGTACCACTCGAGTTCTTAACCAATGCTTTAAAGAAACGTTGCACAGCGTTTATAATGAGCGACTTTATTGCTGAACCGGACTATCAGAGCGCACTCACTATTGCTAATCGCAAGCACGATGTTGTTGCTCTTCAGGTATATGACCGCAGATTGGCGGAGTTACCGAGCATTGGACTTATGAAGGTGTTGGATGCCGAGACCGGAGAGAAGATGTATATCGATACTTCATCGTCGAAGGTGCAGCGTGCACAGCGTGAGTGGTGGCAGAATCAATGCGAAACGCTCTCGGAAATTCTTAAGAAGAGCAGGGTCGATTCTGTTTCGGTTCGCACCGATGAAGATTATGTCAAGGCTCTTATGACGCTGTTTGCACAGCGTGGATAACGCTGTAGTATCATAATTAATTGATAAATGAAAAGAGTATTTTCTATATTATTCCTATTATCGATGCTTCTTATTGGGGCACGGGCACAGAGCGTTATTGTGAATGCCGAGATTGATTCGGTGCAGCGCTTCATAGGACAGCAGGCTAAGATAAAATTGGTTGTCAGCTACGATGCCGACAAGCATCTTGTTATGCCTGATTTTGACAAAGAACTGGTAAAAGGTGTCGAAATCCTGGAAAGCAAATTGGATACGGTTGCACTGAACGATGGTAAACGCTATTCAATAACACAAGAGTACACTGTAACGTCCTTTGATACAACATTGTATGTGATTCCACCGTTTGAAGTGCGTGTCGATTCAACCTCTTACTTTTCACAAGAGTTGGCATTGGCTGTGTATACATTCCCTGTAGATACGGCAAATGTAGAGAGTTTTTTTGGGCCAAAGGATATTTGGCAGGTGCCTCTTGAATGGCAGGATGTCAAGCACAGTGTTTATTATTTGATTCTGCTTGTTTTGTTTGTGGCAGCTCTTGTGTGGGTAATTATATCGTACCGAAATAATAAACCCATAATAAGAATAATAAAAATTAAACCTAAAATCCCTGCCCACATTGTTGCAATTAACGAACTCAATAGGATAAAGAATGAATCGGATTGGCGCACTTCGGGCAATTATAAAGAGTTTTATATTGCTATTACCGATGCTCTACGTCACTATTTGAACGAGCGTTTCGGGTTTAATGCCACCGAGATGACAAGTGACGAGATACTCGATAATCTGAAGCAGCATATCGACAAGGATGCTGTTAAGGAATTAAGGGAGATACTCGCTACAGCCGACCTTGCAAAATTTGCAAAATATAAACCTATGATGAACGAAAATGACCATAATCTTATGGGTATCATAGAGTTTGTCGATAATACTAAACTCGAGGCTAATAATGACAATCCTCAGCCTACAGAACGTAGGGTAGTAGATAAACGTTCGGCTATGGAGAAACGTTGGTTACTCGTGGGAATTATATTGCTGTCGATTGGTGCTATTGCATTGCTTGTGTTGTTGTTAATGGATTTATACAATATTTTTATTTAATAGAATATGGTTCTGCTTAATATAGGCTATCTGCTTCTGTTTATACCTCTTATAGGATATATTGTTTGGTATATCCTTAGAGGACGACGCTGCAATCCGTCGATGAAGGTCTCTACGGTATTGCCATATATGAAAGGTGTAAAAAGCTACAAGAACTATCTTCTGCACCTGCCATTTGTGTTGCGAGTGATTACATTCTCTATGGTGATAATTGTGCTTGCGCGTCCACAATCGACAAACAGTTGGCAGAATACCGAAGTAGAGGGAATAGATATTATGCTTGCAATGGACGTCTCTACAAGTATGTTGGCTATGGATTTCAAACCCAACAGAATAGAGGCTGCCAAGCAGGTAGCTGCCGAGTTTATAAACGGTCGTCCAAACGATAATATAGGTCTTACTATTTTTGCGGGCGAGAGTTTTACGCAATGTCCCTTGACAATTGACCACACAGTGCTGCTTAATATGCTGAACTCTGTAAAATGTGATATTGCGGCTCAGGGTATTATTGAGGATGGTACGGCAATAGGAATGGGTGTTGCGAATGCTGTAAGCCGACTGAAGGATAGCAAGGCCAAGTCGAAAGTAATAATATTGCTTACTGATGGTTCGAATAACTCGGGAGAGATTTCGCCAGAGATGTCGGCCGATATTGCCAAGCAGTTTGGTGTAAGAGTGTATACCATTGGTGTTGGAAAGAATGGAGAAGCTCCCTATCCCTCTTATGGAGGACAGATTGTAAATGTTCCGGTTGAGATTGATGAGCACACACTCCAAAAAATGGCAGATATAACAGATGGTAATTACTATCGTGCAACGAGTAATACCAAACTTAAAGAGATTTACGAGCAGATTGATAAATTGGAGCGTACTAAATTGAATGTCAAAGAGTTCTCTAAGCGCGAAGAAGAGTATCTTATTTTTGCAATAATAGCATTCGCAGCTCTATTTATAGAGATTCTGTTACGTAATACAATATTAAAGAGAATACCGTAAACAAAGAGTAGTTATGAAGTTTGCAAATCCCGAATTCTTTTATCTTTTTATACTGCTTGCCTTGCTGCTCGTAGTATATATCTACTCTAATTACAAGAGAAACAGGAATCTTAAGGCTTATGGCGAGCCTCGTTTGATAGAGAAACTTATGCCCGACGTATCTTCGGTGCGTCCCGCAATAAAATTCTGGCTTTCGTTCATTGCTCTGGCATTGCTTATTGTTGTCCTTGCCCGTCCGCAGTTTGGTTCCAAGAAAGAGAGTGTGACACGCCAGGGTATCGAGACTGTAATTGCGCTCGATATTTCAAACTCTATGCTTGCCGAGGATATTGCCCCCAATCGTTTAGAGAAGTCTAAGAATATTATATCTAAGTTGATAGATAAATTCGAGAACGACAAAGTAGGTCTTATAGTTTTTGCAGGAGATGCATTTGTGCAGCTACCTATAACAAATGACTTTGTCTCGGCAAAGATGTTCTTGGAGAGCATCACGCCGTCTCTTATCTCGCGTCAGGGTACAGATATCGGCGCAGCTATAAGCATGGCTATGAAGAGCTTTACTCCAAATGAAGAGGTAGGTAAGGCGATAATAGTAATTACCGATGGCGAGAATCACGAGGGTGGTGCCGAAGAGGCTGCTAAAGCGGCAGCCGAGAAGGGAATGAGTGTGTATATGTTAGGTGTAGGTACCGCAGATGGCGCTCCGATACCTACGGGCAAACCCAATGAGTTCCGCAAGGATAAGGGCGGAAATGTTGTAATGACAAAGCTTAACGAGCAGATGGGACAACAGATTGCTAAAGCAGGAGGCGGAGCCTATATAAGAGTTGATAACACCAACAATGCTCAAAAGTTGTTGTTAAAAGAGCTGGACAAACTATCAAAGGCCGATGTTACAACAGAGATATACAGCGATTATAACGACCAGTTCGAGTTTATAGCTTGGATTGTTTTCTTCCTTCTTTTATTGGAAGTTTTGTTGTTACCCGGCAAAAGCCGACTGACACGTAATATTAAATTGTTTGATGAACAAAAATAATGTAATATGTTTAAAATAAAATACATATATATGCTGCTTATGCTGTTGTCTTTTACTTCGGTGACAGCACAGAAAAGTTATCGCGAACATATTAGAAGCGGTAATAGGATATACAGCGACAGTATATATGATAAGTCAGAGGTAGAGTATCGCAAAGCTATCGAGCAAGATGCCAAGAATGCTGATGCTCATTTTAATCTTGCCAATGCATTATTATTTCAGAACAAAGGTGAAGAGGCGTTGAAGGAGTATGAGCTTGCAGCAATGTACGAGACCGATAAAGCGCGTCTTGCACAGGTCTATCACAATACAGGTGTCTTGATGCAGGCGGCAAAGGATTACAAGAATGCAGTAGAGGCATATAAACAGTCGTTGAGAAATAATCCTAATGACGATGAGACAAGATATAATCTTGCACTTGCAATGAGCCAATTGAAGCAACAAGAGCAGCAACAAGATCAACAGCAACAGCAGGACCAGCAACAGCAACAAGATCAACAGCAGCAGGACCAGCAACAGCAACAAGATCAACAGCAGCAGGACCAGCAACAGCAGCAAGATCAACAACAACAGCAAGATAAGCAAGAGCAGCAGCAAGATAAACAGCAACAAAATCAACAGCAACAGCAGCAACAGCAGCAGATGTCGAAAGAAAATGCCGAGCAGTTGTTAGAGGCTGCAATGCAGGATGAGAAAGAGACTCAAGAGAAAGTAAAGAAATTGTTGCAGTTGAGAGGCAAGAAATTAGAAAAAGATTGGTAAAAACAGTATCAATTCATTAGTTGAACGATGAAAAACCGATATTTTTCGTCGGTTTATGCTATATTCGCAAAGTATTTCAGTTTTAGAGATGAAAAGAGTATTTTTTGCAATAATAGGAATTATTTTATTTTCGGTAACAGCCTTTGCCGAGGAGGTGTCGTTTGTAATTTCGGCACCAAAATCATTAGTGGTTGGCCAGAATTTCCAAATCCAGTATACAATAAATAGTACAAAGGTTAGCAATCCCATTGTGACATTTGCCGATTTTAAGTTATTGGCAGGACCGTATCAAAGCACATACAGTCGTATGGTCAGCAGCGAGGTAAATGGGGTGCGCACTTTTAATTCCGAGAATGGAATTACATTTACCTATACTCTTTTAGCCGAGAAGGAGGGTACATTCACACTTCCTGCAGCAACAATAGAGGTAGAGGGGAAAAAAATATCTTCGAATACTTCCAAAATTAAGGTGTTGCCACCCGATAAGACTAACCAATCGGGCGGTAGTCGTTCGCGACGCAGCAACAGAGGCTCGGATGCGTCATCTATAGATATATCCAATGAGGATTTGTTTATGCGAGCAGTCGTAAATAAAACAACGATTTACGAGCAAGAGGCTGTGCAGCTTACATTTAAGGCTTACACGCGTGTCAATCTCACCGACTTGAATGTTCCCAATGTCGATATAAAAGATTGTGTGTTGCAGAATGTCGACCTGCCGCAGAATAGAGAGCGTAATATGGAGCATTATAATGGTCTCAACTATGCTGTGTATACTTGGCAGCAGTTTGTACTTTTCCCACAGAAGAGCGGTGAGATTGTTATTCCATCGATAGAGTATGAAGCAACAATAGGGTTGGGTGGAGATGTGTTCGATTTTGCATTTAACAGGCGCCCAAGTTATGTGAATAAAGTACTTCGTACTGCACCTATAAAACTTAATGTAAAAGAGCTTCCTTCGGGTAAGCCTGCAGGCTTTTCAGGAGCTGTGGGGCGTTTCAGTGTAAAATCGTCTCTTAGCACTAATGAACTTAAAGCAAATGAGGCTGTTACATTGCGTCTGGTTATTTCGGGTACAGGTAATATGAAGTTGATAAAGACCCCCGAGATTGAATTCCCCGAGAGCTTCGAGGTTTATGACCCTAAGATTGAGAACCGCTTTAAACTCACAAGTTCGGGATTCAGTGGCGATAAGGTAATTGAGTATCTTGCTATACCACGCCAGCCGGGAGATTTTACGATACCTGCGCTTAAATTCTCTTATTTCGATACTCAAAGTGGTGAGTACAAAACAATTGAAACCGAGAGTTATACACTTTCCGTTGCTAAGGGAAAAGATGGTGGTAACGAGGTGGTAGCATCGTTTGTCAGCAAAGAGGAGTTGAAGATGCTTGGACAGGATGTTCGCTATATTAAGACCGGTGCAGCAAAACTGCAGAAAGCCAATGAATACTTCTTTGCGTCGACAACATATCTGCTGTGCTATATTGTTCCTCTATTGCTTTTTGTAATATATATAATGTTGTATTACAAGCAGATGCGAGACAATGCCGATATGTCTGGATTGCGTATAAAAAAGGCTAACAGTATTGCTGTCAAGCGTCTTAAAGTATCACAGAAACTGTTGAAAGAGAATAACAAAGAACTATTCTATGACGAGATTTTAAAGGCATTGTGGGGATATGTAAGTGATAAACTTAATATACCGGTATCGCGTCTCACAAAGGATAATGTAGCTGCCGAGCTTTCGGCAAAGGGTGTAAGTGCTGATATAATATCTGAATTGGCGGCAGTGCTTAATGAGTGCGAGTTTGCCCGTTATGCACCGGGCGATGCTGCAGCTGCAATGGATAATGTCTACAAAAAGGCAATGGAGATTATTGGCAAGATGGAGAATACTATAAAGAGATAAGAAGATGAGAGCAATTATATATTTTATACTTATGCTTCTTCCTTGCACTGCAGCTGCACAGGTGGGTGCAATGAGTAAGGAGGTTGGTGATAGTGCCTATGCAAATGGAGATTATCAGGCAGCAATAGATGTATATCAGGCTATTCTGGCCGATAATAGCGTCTCGCCCGAGATATTTTACAATCTTGGAAATGCTTACTATAAGACATCTGAGATTGGAAAAGCAATACTTAATTATGAGCGCGCTCTATTGCTCGACCCCTCGGACAGTGATATACGATTTAATCTTGAGCTTGCTCAAAGCAAGGCGGTAGATAAGGTTGACGATGGATTCCAACTCTTTTTGGTAGAGTGGATAGAGGGGGTTGTAAATAGTGCAAGTATGGGAACTTGGGCGGTAACAGCTATTGTTGCCTTTGTTGTTATGCTTGTTGCTTTGCTGTTGCTTTTCTTTGGAAAATCAATAGCTTTGCGCAAGGTTTCTATGTGGTGTTCTATAGTAGCACTCATATTTACTGTTTTTGCCAACTACGCAGCAATGAACCACTACACAAGACTTACTTCAAGAGAGATGGCAATAATAATGTCGCCCACAGTAACAGCCAAGAGTACACCCGATAACTCGGGAACAAATCTCTTTGAGATTCATGAGGGACGAAAAGTGAAGATTTCGGACGACTCTATGAAAGAGTGGAAAGAGATTGAACTTGAGGATGGCACAGTTGGTTGGATACCATCAAGTGCGCTTGAAGTTATTTAATAAACACTATTATTTAAAAGGGGAATGTTCGATTTTGAAAAACTCGTAGAGGCCGATAAATATCTGTTGCTCACACTCAATGGCAGTGAATCGCTGTATTGGGATGGTTGTATGACGGTATATACTACAACAATGGTGTGGATACCATTGGCTGTTGTATTGCTGTATGTGCTTATAAAAAATAATAATATAAAGACATTTTTTATATTGCTGATAGCTATTACATTGGTATTTGTTATTACCGATGGTGTGACATCTACAATATGCAAGCCTCTGTTCGAGAGATTTCGTCCTACACGCGACCCCGAACTTATGTATTATGTAGATGTTGTAAATGGTTACAGATGCGCAGCTTACGGATTTATGTCGAGCCACGCTGCCAACTCTTTCGGAATAGCCACCTTCATAATGTTGCTTATGCGTAATAGAGTACTATCCCTCTCGCTGTTTATATGGGCTATGCTGAACTGTTATTCGAGAGTATATCTTGGTGTGCACTATCCAGGTGATATTCTTGGTGGTATTACGGTAGGTGTATTGGGTGGGGTATTGATGTATAAACTCTATAAATTTATATGTAATAAGATACGAAATGCAGGCAGTCGTGATTGGATTTCTACTCAGTACACCAAAAGCGGATACCTTGTTTCGGATATTCATCTGTTGCTGATGGTACTTTACGGTACCTTTGCTGCAATTCCTATAATTGCTTTCTTTACTCTTCAGCAGCATTGATGTGCTTAATACATCTCTATAAACTCGTAGCTGTTGCCGACTGCTGCAAGATAGCGCATAAACTCACTTTGTGAGATTACTACTGTTGCGTGGTTATCGTTGGGATGGAAGCTAAGTGATTGATGATTCTTTAAATTAGCATCGAGAAACAGGTGTACGTGATTCTCTTGGTCGTTTATAAGTCCGAATGGAGATACCGAGCCTGGTTGCAGCCCAAGATAACGCTCCATACGTTGTGGCGATGCAAAAGATAATTTTCCTTGGTGCAGACGCTTCTCCAGGTCGTGAATATCAAGGTCTTGTTCGCAATCGAGCACTACAAGGTAGTGGCGGTTACCCTTATGATTGCGGAAAAAGAGATTCTTGCAATGCTTTGAGCCGTCATTGTGCCATTGTGTACGCGCAATTTCTATTGTGGGGGCTTCGTCGTGGCTATACCAAGAGTATTCAATACCTATCTCGTTAAGATAGCATAGTACTTTATCTATTCTTTCGTTCTGCATCATTGTATCTCTATTAGAGTTTTTTTATAGCACTGCATAGTGCGTCTACCGACTCGGTGCGTGTTGCCCAACTTGTGCAGAAACGTACAATGTCGCGCTCGTCGTCGTGCTTGCCCCAGTACTCAAAGATAAATTCCTTACCAAGAGCCTCTTGCTGCGCTTTTGTGAGAAGCGGAAATTGCATATTTGTTACAGAATTGTTCCATAGCTCTATACCTTTTGCCTCGAATGCTCGGCGTATGCGCATTGCTTGTGTGTCGGCGTGCTTGGCAAGAGTAAAATAGAGGCAATTATCGCCACCTTGCATAAGTTCCTGAAACTGTATACCAAGCAGACGACCTTTTGCCAACATTCCTCCGTGTTGCTTTATTGCGTAGCGGAAACTGCGTTGCATCTCTTTGTCGCTGAATACTACAGCTTCGCCAAAGAGGGCACCTACTTTTGTGCCGCCAATGTAGAAGGCATCGCAAAGGCGTGCAAGGTCGGATAGGGTGACGTCGCATCCTTCGGCTTGTAGGCCGTAACCCATTCGTGCGCCGTCGACAAAGAGATATAATCCGTTTTTATGGCAGAATTCTGATATCTCAGTAAGCTCGGCTTTGCTGTAAATTAGTCCGTTCTCGGCCGGGAACGATAGATACACCATTCCGGGTTGCACTGTGTGCTCGTGGGCGTGGTCATTCCAATGATTCTCGAAGCACTCCTTTATCTGTGCAAGCGATAGGCGACCATCGTTGGTGGGGATTGCCAGGACTTTGTGTCCTGTAGCCTCGGGTGCGCCTGTCTCGTGAACATTTATGTGTCCACTATCAGCCGAAATTACTCCCTGATAACTGCGTAGCAGTGCATCTATTACCGTTACGTTTGTTTGTGTACCTCCAACCAGAAACTGTACTCCTAATGTCTCGTCAAGGCAGTGCTTGCGTATTGTTTCACGAGCTTGAGAGCAATAGGGGTCTTCGCCGTATCCTGCAGTCTGGTCGAAATTTGTTCTTACAAGAGCATCAAGAATAGAGGGGTGTGCTCCCTCTATATAATCGGAATCGAAACGTATCATTTTTATCGTGAGTCGGTTATTTACACCGGGGCTTATTTATTCTTCGCCACCGGGTGTGTGTAGTATGAGTGTTGTTGCGCCGAGTGTTATAATCGCACCATCTTCGATGCGCAGTCTCTCGCGGTCGCCCAATATGCGGTTCATAACGAAGGTACCTGTGACGCTTGGATTATCGCGCAATGTGTATATGAGTTCGCCTGCGCCGTTGCGTTTTACATTCAGTATGCAGTGGCGACGGTCCATACTTGGGTCGCGTGTTTCGATGGGGTGAGATATTACAGTTCCTTTGTTGTAACGGCCTATAACGTTGTCTCCTTCATTTAGTTGCAGTGTTTGCTTAAAGCAAAACTTATTCTCTATTACAACTAAATGACCAAAATCTTGTTCGAGTGCCTCTTCCTCTTTTTCGCCTATTCTTATGGTAAAACTTTTTCGGCAGTGGTCACATTCAAATACAAGGGCCATTCCCTCGGGGTAGCCATTATCATCGAATACAATAGGGTGGTCGCACTTGGGGCAAGTAACTCTTTTCATCCTTTAATCCTTACTTTGAAGTGTCTTAGTTATTGAGTATCCAAGCATCGGGGAATGTTGCTTGAATTGTAGATAGATTATCAAGGGCTTCTCTCTCGGTTGTGTATGTGGCAACTGCTACACGGTGGCGTTTGCCGCATACAACAACTTTGTAGTCCGACTGCATCTTAATGCTTAGTTCGCGTATAGCCAACTGTGCATTATCGGCATTTGGCGAACTTGCAACAATTATGTGGAATTGTTTTGCCGATTCGCTCTTGGACTCCTCTTGCTGCAATGTCGTATCAGTTACAGGCTGCTCGCCAAGAGTATTCTCTTGAATGGCTGCTGTGGCTGTAACGACAGGCAAACTGCTGTTTTTGCTATCAGTTGGTGGTGATACAACCGATTGATAATCGTCGGTTTGAGTATTTGATATTGTAGGATTGGGATATGTGTTCTCTTTAGCTTTTGTTCTTGAAAAGTTGATAGGAGAAATCTCACACTCTGTTACATCTGATATCTGCTGCGGTGCCTCTGAAGTTAGCTGCTGCATCATTGAAATGTGCTCGGATGATGCAAAGTTGCCCATCGATGCCTTAATGCTCTTCTCAAATGCCTGTTCGCTTATAGGTGTTACGAATATGAATGTGAGTATAATGGCTGCTATTGCTGCGATGTATTTACTTATGTCTCTGCGCTTTATGGTGATTGTTCTCTCCTCGATATTGTGTACCTGAGCAATTTGCAGAGGGGTAAAGCCGAAATTCTCGGGGTCATCAATGCTGTTTGCTGCAGCTTCAAAGGTAATCTCGCTGTTAATATTCATAGAGAATGAACCAAGCTCACCAAAACGCACTGTGCCTTTGCGCGATAGTGTGCGCTTTAGCGATAGTATGTCGTTGTGTAGCATTGCCGCAGCAGCCTCATAAGAGAGGTTGTGGACATTCATATACTGCGATGTGAGAAGGGCATCGTCTACCTTTACCTGAGGGTTAAAGCCCAGGGCGCGGTGGGGCGGCATAAACGTCTGTTCTTCTATGTTGTAGTGTGCAGGTACATTATATGCCAAAAATGCTCCAAATTCGGGTATGATAACGCAATTATGGCGTGCAATAAGGTGCACTATATGTTGTTCTAAATTTTTCATATTGCAGGTTTTATTCATTGGTTTAGGCTTATGTGCCTTATAATCAACTTTTTGCACTATTATGGCAAAACCTCTTCTGCAAATGTAATAAAAATTGTTTATATGATGACAAATTGTGAAGTTTTTTTTTTATAATATTTTTCTTCCAACACAAATAGGTTGCCGTTTTTTATGTATCTTCGCAACAATTAATAAGAAAAAAATAGAAAATGTTGCGTAAACCTATTGAAATAGAGCTTCTTGCGCCTGCCCGTAATGTCGAAACGGGTATTGCTGCCATTGATAATGGAGCTGATGCGGTGTATATTGGCGCAGGTAGTTACGGTGCTCGTCAGGCAGCAGGTAACTCCATCGAGGATATTAAACGTCTTGTCGATTATGCTCATATTTTTGGGGCAAAAGTGTATGTTACACTGAACACGATTATTTCGGAAGAGGATATTTCGGATGTTGAAGAGCTTATAGTAAAGCTTTATTCTATAGGGGTTGATGCGCTGATTATACAAGATTTAGGAATTTTGGAAATGGATATTCCTCCTATTCCTTTGCACGCGAGTACACAGATGGATAATCGCACCCCTGAGAAGGTCGCTTTTTTGAGTAAGGCCGGACTTCCTCGTGTTGTATTGGCACGCGAACTATCTCTTGAGGAGATTTCTGCTATTCATAATGCTGTTCCCGATGTCGAGATTGAGGCTTTTGTTCACGGTGCGCTGTGTGTCAGTTATAGTGGGCAGTGTTATGCCTCGCAGCACTGTTTTGGCAGGAGTGCCAATAAAGGTGAGTGTGCTCAGTTCTGTCGTCTTCCATTCGATCTTGTCGATGCCGAGGGTAGTATAATAGCCCGTCAGAAACATTTTCTGTCGCTTAAGGATATGAATCGTAGTGCATATATCGAGCAGATGATGGACGCCGGTGTTGTCTCTTTTAAGATTGAGGGTCGATTAAAAGATGTTTCTTATGTCAAGAATATAACAGCGCATTATCGTAAGCAGATAGATGCTGTCCTTGCGCGTCGCCCCCAGTATGTACGTTCTTCTTTTGGAGGCAGTGAGTTGCAATTTGTCCCCTCGCCATACAAGAGTTTCAACAGAGGGTTTACCGATTATTTCTTGTCGGGCAAGCGCGGTGATATAAGTTCTTTCGACACTCCTAAATCTATGGGCGAGCCGGTAGGGCATGTCAGAGTGGTCTCTCGACAGTTTTTTACTATGCAAGAGGGAGTTGGTTTTAATAATGGCGATGGAGTCTGCTTTATTGGAAATGACGGTCGCTTGCACGGATTTCGTATAAACAGGGTGGATGGTGCGCGTATTTTTCCGCAGAGTATGCCGCCGCTGTTTCCCGGTACCATGCTTTACCGTAATTCCGATATTGCATTTGAGCGTGAGTTGGCGCGTCCCGATGCTCCCCGTCGTCTCTCGCTTTCACTCTATTTTGGTGAGTGCACAGATGGTTTTACTCTCTCGGCAAAAGATGAGAGCGGGGTTGAAGTGAGTTTATCGGTTTCTATTGCAAAGGAGGAAGCTCGTAAACCGCAGAGCGAAAATATTAAGAATCAGTTGAGTAA
>JAEIGA010006511.1_pt1 | contig 17787 bp, 17 predicted proteins | sample 9270691 | NCBI WGS metagenome assembly JAEIGA01 (sample SAMN17057246, study PRJNA624740) | gut metagenome | biome: biome; isolation source: fecal sample | host: Bos grunniens | place: China: Xizang | collected 2019 | reverse complement strand
TATTGTTTCAGTTCCTACAAATAATCATATAATTGAGCAGGAGACAATGAACCCTATCTAGTCATGGATACCATTTCTAACTGTTCAGGTGTTAAACGTTGAGCTTCAAAGAAGCCTTCTTCTGGATTAGCTGCATAATTAATATATGTCTATAAATTAATAATTGCTTTAATTATTGCTTTTGGACTAGTATAATAAATATTCTTATCTCTGCCATTTAAAAGGCTATCTCCTCTAATTAATAAAAAATTTTTAAATTTTGGTCGATTATTATCTAATATTAATTCTCGATTTTCTATTAACCACTTGCTAAGTGGAGTTGAAATAGTTAAGTCTGGAATGGAAAATAATTGCTCTGTTACATTAGCATTTTGATGATTATATTGAATTAAATCAAGATTTTTATCTAAGAAAAGTTTATTATGAAATATACTTGCGGAGTATATAAAACTATCAGAAAGATTTTGCACAATATTAATCTGTCTTTCTGTATTAATATCTTGGTCAGGCGCAAGAATAAAATAATCATCATCACTCATTGCGCCTTCGCATCCATATAATCGAGAGCCAACTTGACCTTTGTATAAAATTCGCATTTAAATTTTCTCCGTTAAACAAACGTAAAATTCATACAATCATAAGTTGTATCATAAACAATAGAACCTTTCCCATTGTTTAAACTTATTTTTGTTCCATAAATTGTCATGCTACCATTTTTATGTAGAGTTAAGCCTTTGCCTGAGCTATCATTATGCTCAATGGTAAAATCACCAATTGCTCCGCATAAACTACCTGCTGCGCCGCGTCTACCAATTAACCAACCGCCATCATGAGTACCCTCTAATGAAGTATCGGCAGAAAAGAAAATATTACTCCAACCATTGGAAGCAGGTAAAATACGAATACCTTCATTATAAGAACTACCATTGCCTCTAACTACTAAACGAGCATTAATATCAACATAGCCGCCAGCATTAATCGTTAGTCGACGAGTAGAGCCATGAATAAATTGTAGATTGCCTGCGGTATTTGTACTTAAATCGTCAGGACTCTCTTGGATACCCCAGCCATTGCCGCTAGTCCAGGTAATTCCTTCATTAGGACCTGGGTCCGCAAACGCGATATTATTAAGTCCAGTAATGGAATTATTATTCATATTAATGGAGCCAGACATTGTTCCGCCAGTTAAAGATAATTTACCATTTAAAGCAGTCTATAATCCATCGACTAATGGTATCGTAGTACTAATATCATATTCAGTACCACCAATATTTAATTTTTTAATAGTCGCCATTATATCTTTTCCTTTCTAAAGAATTAATTAACTATAAAGAAAGTTAGATTAATTTTATATAAAAAGAGGATAATGTAACTTACCCTCTTTTAAATATATTATATCAATTTTTTTTATCTTTGTCAAGAAAACTTATTCCTGAAATGATTATACAAATACAAAATTTAGACAATCTTGTGTTGAATTGTATTGTAAAGTGACTTTATTATCAACTGTAAATGTTTTGCTATATATAGCATTCCATCCTTTGGAGCTAGAGCCCAAATTATAAGTGTTATGAGTTTGTGGCTCAATATTTGTAAATGCAGAAGTTGCCAGTACACTTAAACCACTAGGAAATTTTGATTGAGAATTTAAATATAAAATAACTTGATTATTAGTGCTGCCTGTTGTGGGATTAAGAATTAAAGCCTAACTATTAGCACTTATAGCTATGTGTTGCTCACTGGGAGTACCGAATACTATTTGAGTAGTATTAGAAGTTGATGAATTTGCGACTGAACCGGTAAAATAAATATGACCGTTAGAAAAGGCAGTGGTACCACCTACTTCTAATGTATAAGAGGGAGTGGTATTATTGGGAATTAATTTACCAATAGAAACACAATTATTTTTAATTTGTAAACCTGGAGTTAATGAATACCATCTGTCAGAGGCACTATTTGCCATACTATCTTCACCATTAATAAACATAAAGCTAGTAACAGGATTTTTAGTAGTAAATAGCATAGCCTCATTGCCCGCAGTTTGATAAGTAATAACACCATCATAAGTAGCATGATTTGCTCTCAAGTTTAAGGCATGAACATTACCGTCCCATTTTATCGTACCTGTCATAGTACCGCCAGACAAGGGTAATTTATCATTTAATTGAGTTTGAATACTTGAAGTAACGCCATTCACATATCCCAATTCAGTAGAAGTTGTTGCACTAACCGCAATTTTTCCGCTTCCATTGGATATTAATGCTCGATTGGCAGTTAAATTACTATCTTTAACAGTTGATATAGCGCCATTGAAAGTATAGGTAGTATCAGTCCAAGGAACGTTTACAGATAAATAGCCAGATTTATCAACTGCTACTGGATAAACTCGTCCTGATGTAGTAGTTGCCGCTATAGAATCAATAGTTAATGCAGTCTCATTTCTTAATTTAGCCTTATAACTATAAGTACCATTACTAATACCATCATTACCGCTACCAACTAAACCAACACCTGCACTGTGAGCATGAGAAGTATTAGTGTCAGTAAATTTGGCATCACTAGGAACACTTTTTGCGATAGTAAAGCCACTGTCTTTAATTAATTTGCCAGTTGTACCATTAAATACTGCAATATTATTATTAACTGCACTTGCGGGACCAACTACTGCACCATCAATATTAGTTTGAATAACAGTCCAATTAGCGCTTGTGCCGGCCGCAGTTCCATCAGTAGTACAAATAAGCATATCGCCAACTTCGCATTTTACTCCACCGATATATCCTGCAGTTTTTACTCGATAAGTATGACCACGGTCTGCTACAGGGGTTGAGGTACCAGGAGAAGTGGACGTGCCATCAAGAGTGCCTTTAAATACCATTGCATCGTTAGCTGCAATACCAGAATTAACAGCATTCTGTACATATGTAGTAGAGGCTAAGTGAGACCAAGTACCACCAGAACTACTATCTCCAATACGAACATGAGTATCAGCATTTCCATCAATTGTAAATTGAACTTGTTTAGAAGATGATATTGGGAATGTTAATAAAGAATATCTTTGGCTAGTTGTAGAGCCAAGAGGTCCATTTGTAACATTAGCATTGCTACTAACAGCATAAAATTTTAAGCCTGTCGTATTAAAATAATTATTAAAATCTACAGCTTCACTGTTAAGTCCAAGAGTAGTAGATCCTAATACGCCATCAAAAGTTTTTGCAGTTAATACACCACTTGTTACATATACTTCATTGTCTGAGTAAGTTTGTGGATTCGCCGCTTGACTTGTTGCGCCAATGAGAAAAATCTTAGAAGAAGTATCAGTAGCGCCAGCTGTATTTTTTGTATCAACAGAGGTATATACTCGATTTACTGCTCCTGTCACTCTGCCATATGTATCAACAGTAATTTCAGGGACATTCATAGTCATTCCGTTGGAGCCATTAACATTTGATGCTGGACCATATGTACCCGCAGAAACTCCTGATGTGGCTAATCTTGCCGCAGCTAAAGTTCCGCTATTAATATCAGAAGCATTTAAAGCGCCACTAAAAGAGGTGGCAGTAACTTTTGCTGGGAATGTTGCATTTTTGCTTGTATCCCAATTATATAAATGACCAGTTTTTGCCATGTCAGAGGGTGAAGTCCAATAGGTATCACCAATGGCAACAATATCTAATAACTATAAACCGTTATCTTGATTAGAAGTTAAAGAGCCAATATTAAAAGTTAATCTTAATGAAGCGATTTGAGAAGTTTGAGTTGATGATCCTCCAAAAGCATTACCGATATAGAAAGAGTTCCAACCAGACCAGCCTGAAATATTATAAGTGCCAATAGTAGAAAATGTTGTTTCACTACCGATATTTGCTTTTTCAATTTTTACAGTACAATTTTTTGCATAGCTAGTAGTAATATTAATAAGTAGTTTTTGTAGTTTAGTATAGACTCCCATATTAGCTGCATTAAGGGTGACGCGCAATTTATCATTTACTGTATTAACATTTTTACCACTTCGCTTACCGACTACAAGGCTAGTGCCGATACCACTGACCAGAGCAATTTTTGTATCATTTGATGCTCCATAATCAGAAAAGCTAGTTCCATTAGTAGAATATTCAATTGTAATACCTGCGGGCTTTGCAAATTGGAATCGGTTAGCGCTATGCACGCTAGAACAAGCCGCATCAAGGGGAGAGACGCTACCTGCTAAAGCCCCAGAGCCCCAAGTTAGCATGGACTCTTGGATTGAGGAACAGGCAACAGGAATACCTGCACTAAAATAGACCGGATTTTTATTACTACCTACACTTAATAGGCCATTCGCATTGGCTAATTTCCAAGCCCAGTCAGTTTCAGTTGTATAACCATCAACATTTAATTTTAATCTGCTATTGGTATACCATTGAGCATATAGAGGATAATTAGTTCCATAAGTTTTTGTTGAATCACCCTAATAATAAGTTTCTAGCTTTTGAGCAAATTCAGGTCTAATTATATATTCGGTATCTTTTATATTTAATGATTTAATAATTTCAGCCATTTTATCTTTCCTTCCTAAAGAATATTTCTTTTCTTAAATAAAAAGAAAGAAAATTATTTTGAATTCTAAGGGGTAATTATTTACCCCTTAGAATATTAAATTGTCAATTTTTTTAATTAAGTGCCGCCAGAAGTTGTAGCACTAGAACCAGAGAAGCTATGATTATGTTCTTGAGGCGTACCAGTAAATGTGCTAGTTACAGTACCCACAGGAGTAATATCAACAGAATTAATAGTACCCGCAGGAGTAATACTCTTGTTGCCAACAGAGCCTTCAGGAGTATATTCAGTGCTAATTGTTGCTTCCGTGCCAGTAAAGGTGCTTGTAACATTGCCGGTCGCAGTAACACCATGAATATGAGAAGTTCCACTTACATCAGTAGTGCCACTAATAGAAGTAGTCGTACCCTCAGAGCCAGTAAATGTAGGTTTACTAACTGTGCCTTGAGCAGTGACGCTATGAGTATGGCTAGTAGAAGCCACATTGACCAAGGATGTACTTGCAGTTGCTTTAGAGTCAACTTCAGAGCCTGTAAAGGTAGGCTTGCTAACTGTACCTTCTGGAGTATATGGATGAACATGAGTTGCCAAGGATACTGTAGAAGTGGCAGAAGGTTTGCCAGAAGTTGCTGCAGTACCGGAGAAAGTACTGGTAATAGTACCAGTTGGAACTACAGTGTGAGTATGTGCGCCAGTCGCTACTTCAACACCATTTGCTTTAGTGGGTAAAGTGCCGGCGCTAAATGTGGCGGAGCCTGCGTTAAAGGTGTGAGTACCTGCGCTGAAAGAGTGAGCTCCAGCATTGAATGTTATAGTCAAACATTCGGTACCGCTATTATAACTTGTACTTAATGATGGGGCCGTATAAGTATGACTTGGAGCAGTATATGGATGACTTGGTGCAACATAAATTAAACTTGGTAAAGTACCAACATCAGTAATTGAATATACTGTTGTTTTTGCTCCAGCTGAAGTTGTATTAGTATTTCCGCTAAATGAACTACTTACTGTACCAGCTGCTGTCACGCTGTGAGTATGGGTTTCGCTGCCAACTTTAACAGAATAATCTGCAATATGGGCAGAAGTATTTTTATTAGTACCTGTAAAAGTAGGCTAACTAACTGTACCAGCCGCAGTAACCTTGTGAATATGGCTAGAGTTTGGAACAGACGTAGAAGGAGTTGTTCCTCCTGGCTGGCCAGAGTTAACGCCTGTGCCTGTGAAAGTTGGCTGGCTTACAGTACCAGCGGGAGTATATTTATGAGTATGGGTACTTGAAGCAACAGTTGCCTTATATTGACTAGCATGGGTTCCAGTATTAGTGGCCGTACCAGTAAATGTACTAGAAACTGAGCCTTCAGGAGTATAGGTTGTGCTAATGGTTGCTTTCGTGCCTGAAAAACCATGATTGTGAGAAGCTGGAGTACCACTAAAAGTATGTGCGTGAGTATTCTTTTCTCCTGCAAAAGAACTAGATACGCTACCCTCTGGAGTTAATGTTGTTTTTCCAACAGATCCCTTTGCAACAAGAGAGTGTTGGTGTGTACTCGCAGCAAAACTAGAGGGGCTGTAAGAACTATTTTTAATAATTTTGCCTGTAGTACCATCAAATAAAGCAAAATTGCCACTAGTGGAGCTTGCAGGACCAATCACATAACCGTCTATATTGGTTTGAATATAATTCCAATTGGCATTAATTGTTGCATAGTTAGAAGAACCTGCTGCAGCAGTGCTATCTTTCTAGCAAATAAGCATATCACCGACTTCAACCTTTGTGCCATTAATATAACCAGCAGTAGATACTTTATAAGTGTGTCCGGCATTAGCTGCAGGAGTTAGTGTACCAGGAGATGTTGAACCACCTGCCAAAGTACCTTTATAAATCATTGCATCAACAGCATTAAGTCTGCTGTCAATTTTGTCCGTAATTTCACCATTTAAGTCCCTTGTATCTAAGACCCTATTGCCTTTCCAAAGTAAGTTACCAGAAGTGCCACCAATGGCTAGACCGGCTGTATATGGGAATTCAGTAGCATTTGCGTCGAATACACCGCCAATAAAGGAAGTGCCATCAACTTGGTCTGTGCAATAACCATACACCATCTTTTTTCCGCCTTCGGCAGGAATTGAAAGAACTTGTGCCGTTAAGCTGCTATCTCGAGTATTTGTTACATCTTCAACTAGAATCTTTGAATCTTTAACATCGCCAGTGGTATTACTATATCTAGTAATAGCATTAGTTGTTGAAGAAGCCGGTCTAGTGATAGCAAACATTTTTGCGCCTTTTTGAACAGCCGCTGGTGTCACTGTTCCGGAGTCAGAAGAGAAAGTAGTACAACTATCCGCAGGATATACGATTGTAGTACCTGGTTTTGTTGCAGTAGCCACTGGAATATACATATCGGTTATTCCTGTGCCAGTGGCAATTTTTGTATTAGAGTTTCCTGTACTACCAGTTAATTTATCCGTTGTAGTTACAGGGATTGAGGGAGTGTGGAATTTATCTCCGGGAAGTGTTAGCGTAATATTATTTGCGCCAGTAATATGACCTTGTGCATCATAAGTCACATTTGAAACATTAAAACTGTCGCCAGCTGATAAAGAGCGTGTAGCACCGCTATCACCGACTGTGGCAGGAGTTACGCTATTGGTGTGATTAATTGTAAATTTATCAATTGAAATACCAGTTCCGCCAACGCCCGCTTTATCAATAGAAATTATATGATATTGAGAGCTATAAATAAATGTAACAGTGTCGCCAGCTGCAATCATTGTAGTGTCGGTTAAAGCAGCACCTCTATAATAGATTGATTTTGCTCCTGTACTACTAATATTTAAAGTTGGAGAGGACACAGTATTACCATTGGTGAATTTTACTGATACAATACCGCCTGTACCTAACTTATAACTAGATAAAGATGCGGTTTTTGCTTTGGTGGCGGCCGCAGTTGAGCAGGTGCAATAGCCTTGACCCAAAGCAGCATTTGAATATGTGCTATTTGCATCATAGCTATTGGAAATCCAAACCCAATGGGTACCATTAAACATATATGTTGTTACACGATTGGCATAGCCAGTATAGGCAGTACCATTGCTTGTATATTCTGCATTATTATACCAAATAGGATAAGCACCAGTACTATTGACATTTAAAGTGACATTACTTGCTGTATTACTATTGGTAAAACTGACCATAATAATGCAACCAGTTGCCAATTGCCATTTTGCATTGCCAGAAATGGTAATTGCTTTTTCAGCAGTTGCGGCCGCAGTTGAGCAGGTGCCATATGCAATGTTAGTATAGTCTAATTTTGCGTCGATATCGTCTAAAATACCTTGTAGGCCTTCGACATTGGGAATAGTTGTAGCAATATCATGTGTGTTTGTTCCAATTTTTATTTGCTTAATTGCTTCAGCCATTTTTTTCCTCCTTTTTCAAAAATAAATAGGGGAAGGATTGGCTATTATGAAAATAGCCAATCCATATAAAAATTAGTTAATCAATTAGGGAGTAATAGTTTGATCACTATCGCTCCAATTATTAACAGTTACGCTACCAGACCAAGTCTGAGCGGCAGCAGTACCAGAGCCAGACAAGGTTGTGTCGGAAGAGCTAATGCCAGTTGCCAAAGTAACATCACCAGTGGTACCAGTCTTAAGAGTAATTTTACCCTCGGTAACATTAACTACAGCCTCAATGTTCTCAGCATTGACAGTAGCAGACAAGTCAGTCTTATCAACACCAGTAACAACAGTGACTGCGTCACTTTCGGTGCTACCAGTTGCTAGAGAAGCGGTTACGCCAGTTAGAGCATTTGCGCTCTCGAAACTAACGGAAGGAACTGCATTAACCTGACTCTTAATACCAGTTGCTACAGTGGTAGGAGTTAGAGTTACCAGAGAAGCTGTCTTGTTTGCAGCTGCGGTTGCCTTAGAAGCAATTACCTCAGTAGTCTTAGCGACATTGGGGACAGAAATTTCAGTGCCTAGAGTAACCTCAGATACAGGAACATTGGAGAATGTATGTTGCTTAATGGTAACATCGCTTTTAGTAATATAATGAGCAGTAATGGGATCAACTTTAGTAACATTGGGAATAGATAGAGCAGAACCCAGAGTAGTATAAGTTGCATCCTTGTCCTCATAGGTAGTTGCTGTTGCAGTTACATCAGCAAAAGTATATTGAGGAATTGTAACTGGAGTAACAGTTTTCAAGCTGCTAACTGGTGTATCAACATTTCCAATTGTTAAAATACCATTACTAACGCTAAATGAAGATCTTGTTGGGGTAATAGTTTCAGTAGTTACTAAAGAAGCAGTCAAAGAGTCAGTTTCAGTAGCCTTTGATGCAGTTTTAGTTGTGTTACCGGTAATTTTAGAAGCGGTTACTTTCGTATTATTAGTAACATTGGGAACGCTGATTGCGGTACCTAAAGTAACTTTAGAAGCAGTTTTTTCAGCCAGGTTAGAAATGTAAGAAGCCGTCTTATCTGCAGCTGCGGCAGCCAAAGAAGCGGTTTTAGGAGAAACAGTTGTAACATTTGGAATAGAAATGGGAGTGCCCATTTCAACCTTAGTTGCATCAACATCAGCAAATGTGTGTTGAGCAATAGTTACTGTAGAAGCGCTAGGGTTGTTAATAGAAGTAGTATTTAAATCAGAAACAGCTTTTGCAGCAGTTCCAACAGTAATTTTATTAATAAAAGTGTTATATGCAGGAGTTAGATTTACGTCTAAGCCAGTGGTAGTAACGTCGCCAACACCTTTACCACTAACGCTAACAGTAGTGCCATCTCCCAAAACTTTCTCTTTGGTTAAGCCAGGAGCAGCCTGAGTAGCAGACAATTTAGTAGTAGTTGCGATGTAAACCTTCGCGGGGACGGTAACTGATACAGCAGATTCAGTATTGCTACCACTAACAGAGGCAGAGTGATTATGTTGATGCATACCACCAAATTCATGCCAAGTACCGACATTGTCTTGAATTAAATATACATATTCAGTTTTTGTATCAGAAACTAAATATACATCGCCAGAAGATACACCAGTTAATGCTTTTAAAGCAGCAACATTTGCAACAACACCAGCAAAATTAAATACACCAGCAATACCTAAACGGTCTAAGTCTTCTGGACCATGGACAGCATATTTATCATGGATGTCATAAGCAGTACCAGATATATTTACCTGTTCAATAATAGGATTTGGTGTATGAGTATTAATAGCAGTAGTATTAGCCATTTAATAGTCCTCCTTTATTAAAATAATTTTGGCAAGGTAACACCCTTGCCGAAGGTTAAAACATTATTGTTCCATTCAGCAGTTAAGGTTTCATTTGCTAAACTTTCAATTATGCCAGAAACCTCTTCAATTAAGTAGAATCGTAAATTGGTGACGGGAGTGACACCATCGCCAATTTTTATTCTTTCGTAGAAATAAATATCATCAATATCATAGATAATGATTTCGCCCTGTTTAGGAATAAAATTAGTGGCCTTATTCCAATTCACTTCCGTATCATGTTTATGTTGAATACGAGAATTCAAGTGTTTTTCAATAGCCAATTTTCTCTCATCTCCTTAACCAAAATAAAAAATGCTCCCAAATATAAAAAGATATATTTGGGAGCATAAAAAGATAATTTTAAAGGCATAGTAACCCTTATTAGTTATCTCCTTTAAAATTATCGCTTCCAAATTTTTGGAGATTAGGTTTTAGTCATCTTTTCAGACTCTTAACCTTATATATTAATCAACTAATTCAGTTGCAGAACCGCAGTTGAAGACAAATACAACAGTGTCGTCAAATGCGATATCATAAGTATTGCCAGTCTTTTCAGCCTTTAAGCCAGTACCAGCAGTAATAGTATTGACATGATTGTCTGCTAAGGTCTTTAGAGCACCGCCAGTTAAAGCGCCATCTTCGCCGAATTCAGCAATACGCTTTTCTGCGGCGATTGCACGAGTTTCTTCAGCAGATACTAAAGTGTTAGCATGGCTCTCAGCATTTGTTTGAGCCTAATCTGCAGCGGTCTTAACTTGAGCATCAGTTGCATAAGCACTTAAATCAACAGTAACTGCTGCGGAACCATCAAATTCTGCAGAGTTGCCATCTTCAGTCTTAATAGTTAATTTATGAGATACTTTTGCAGCCTCGTTAGCAACTCCACCAGCAAAAGCTTCTTCTAAATCATCAATACGACTATCTAAAGCAGTGTCAGCAGCCTCCAAAGCAGTTTTTAATTCATCGGTATAAGCTTTGGCAGTTGCCAAATTGGTATCGCTATAAGTCTTAGCTTCAGCCAACTTAGCAGTAGCATCGCTCTTGGTTTCATAGTGAGAAGTAATAACATTACCACTACCATCTTGAGTGGCTTTTTCAGCTTCTTTAACAACAGTAGTGCCATTTGCAATTTTAGCAATATTGGCAGCATTAGCCTCTTCAGCAGCCTTCGCGCGAGTAATTTCACCCTCAATAACATTATTTAGACGAGTATCTTCATCACTACGCAGTTTGGCTTCAGCTGCAATAGCTTCAGTTAATTCAGTAGCATTAACGCCGGCACCTTCAATCCAGGTTTGGATTTCAACTAAGGTATCAAAAGTGTCCTTAATGCCTTCACCCAGTAATGCATCTTTTAAGTCGTCAGCATACTTTTCAGCATTTTCTTGAGCTTTGTTTGCAGCAGCCTTGATAGCAGCAGTATTCTCAGTTTGGAAAGTCTCAAATGTGGTATTAGAGACTACATCAGCGCTCTTGGCAAATTCTTCGTGCTTAATAGCCTCTAAAGCCAATACGCGCTCATCCATTGCGCCATCCAACTCATCTGCATAAGCCTTAGCCTGAGCCAAAATACCATTTTCAGCATTCTTAATAGCAGCAACGTCGTCCTCAACTAACTTTACTCGAGCATCATTGCTAGTTTGATAATCTTCAACATCAGTCTTTTTTGCATAAGTGGTAGCAATATTATTACCATCACTATCCTTAGTTGCAAATTCAGCATTTGTGGCTTTTGCTACAGGAGTAGTGCCATCAACGATGTCTTCAATTACTGCATCGTTATTGGTTTTATAAGTTGCTAAAGCGTCAGCTGCGTCATCGCCAGCTTTCTTAGCAGCTGCAACGGCGGCATCATTAGCAGTCTTATATTCAGCCAAAGCGTTAGCTGCGTCATCGCCAGCTTTCTTAGCAGCTGCAACCTTAGTATCGATCTGCTCATTGGTATACATACCATCGACCTTAGTGGTCAGAGCAGTTAGATTATCAGAAACCTCTTTAAAAGAAGCTGCAGTAGCAACATCAATCGTTTCAAACTTAATACCCTTAATGGACTCATCCCAATAGATATTGGAAACAACATTACCAGTGCCAACCTTTTGAACAGGCAGCTTATCTTGCTTAGCCCAAGCATAAACGTCGGCGGCAGTGGCAGAAGCCCAAGGCAGGTTTACAAAAGCGGTTTTACCGTCACCAACTTTAAACAGGATTTGAGGACGATTAATATCACCATTTACAGTAGTTTCACCAGTTGGAACAGCGCAAATACCAATTTCGCCAGCTTTTAAAACAATATTACCATGGGCGGTCCAATTGGCTAAACTATCATATTTTAACTGAATTCTGGTTTGTAATTGTTTTTCAGTAGCCATTATAAATAGCCTCCTTATATAAAATTATTATAACAAAAATTTTATGTAAAGTCAAGTCTGGCTTAAAAGCCAAACTTGACTTATTATATTAAATTATAGAACAGCAGAGCCGCCATTTAAGACCAGAGTATTTTCACCCTGTTCTAAAATATCAGTAGATACCTTGGCCACATACAACTGTTTATTCTCATTCATTTTAACAGTGACGTCATCATACTTCACTAAGCCAAGAGCCTCGGCAGTTGCGGCAGGTAGACCTGCAATAGCATCATCGGTATACTTCTTAGCGGTAGCTAGAATACCAGTATTTTCATCATTGATGGCAGCAATTAGAGAACTATTTGTGGAAACTAGACCCTCAACACGAGCAATTTCAGAAACCAAGACACCGGACTTAGTGCCATCTTCAGCAACGCTATAAATAGCGGCAATGCCTGCAGCATTCTCGCTAATGTCGGACTTCATGCCAGTGACTTCAGCGCCATGTTCAACAACGTATGCGATTAAGTCATTAACACCGTCAACAACATCAGGCTCAACGCCTTCAGTTAACAGCTTAATGGCAGCAGCATTTTTAGCAATAGCATCAGTGTTATCCTTGATTAATAGAGCATTAGCAGCAATGTCAGCCGCATTTTCAGCAATTAGAACGCCATTTGCCTTCTCAGCAGTGTCTGCGCGAGAAGCTTCGTCCTCAATTGCCTTAGTGTTTGCCGCAATCAGAGCCAGGACATTAGTATCATCATAAGTAGCTTCAGCCTTTGCGTCAGAAATAGCCTACTCCAACTTAGCAACTTCACCATTAACTTCGCTCTTGGTATAATAACTCTCCAAAGCAGTTGCGTCAGCCTTCTTAGCGATTGCAGCATTGATAGCGGGAACAGTAGTCTCATTCAGAGTCTTAAGAGCCTCTTCATTAGCAGTGACTTTTGCGGAAACTCCATCAAGAGCAGACTTATCAGCCTTGCTGCCCTCTAAAGTAGCAATCTTAGTACCATGAGAAGACACAGAAGCATTTAAAGTCTCAAATTCAGCATCATGAGCGCTGTCAGCTAATTTCAAATTGGCAATATCAGTAGTATGGCCACTAGTTAAAGTGGTTAGACCCTCAATTGCAGTGGTATTAGCTTGAATTTTATTAGCATTCTCACCAGCAGCCTGAACAGCCTGAGAAGCAACATTACCTGCATTGGTGCCAGCTGCCTTAGCGTCAGCAATATCGACGCGCAGGCCAGAGTCATCAATGCTTACAGTCTTACCAGAAGTAGAAACAGCAATGCGATTGCCATCAACACCAGAGACGGACTCAATGACATTAACCTGAGCGCCTTCAGCGATACCAGCCAGTTTAGCTTCAGCAGCATCAATACGGCTATCGCCGGTGCCCTCATCGTTACCATAAATCTCATTATTTAGAGTCTTCTTTAGAGCTTCCAGCTTAGTATTAACAGAAGCAGCGGACTCAGAAGAACCAGCCTGAATGCCATCTAACAGAGCATCAACCTGAGCCTGAGTGTAAGTCTCGCTCTTGGCATAAACGTCAGCGGCATTAGCCTTGGCGCTCAGCAGATTATCAGCCTCAGCCTTAGTGTAGACAGCAGAAGCGTCAGCCTTTAGGGCCAGCTTACCATCGGCGTCAGCGATAGCTTCAGACTTGGCAGTGCCAGCCAGTTCAGCGGCCTTGGCCTCAGCAGCAGCCTGAGCAGAAGTAGCGGCGCCATAAGCATCGTAAGTATTCTCAGGAATTACATCTTGCTTAGCATCCAGAAGATCTTCAAGATTTTCGGTGGTGGTATAGTTGGCAAACTTGCTATCGACTTCGTTCAGAGCAGAAACATCAGCCTTGTTGGCCAAAGCATTAGTCAGCTCTGTAGCATCAGTCATCTTTTCGATTTCAGCCTGTAATTCCTTTAAGGTATCAACAGTTTCATCGATTTTTTCGCTAGTTAAGAAAGCATTAATACTATTATAGGCACTCTCAGCGATTGCTCGGATAGCAGTGTCTTCAGCCTCTAAGTTAGAAATCTTTTCATTATAAGCGGAAATATCAACTTTGCCGCTTGCTAAAGTATAAGCCTCGTCAGCGCGGTCCTTAGCAACTTTAACCTTCTCATCAGCCTCACTCTTGGAGTAGGCATCGATGGTAACCTTCTGAGCTTCGCCCTCGGAAGGAGTCAGGCTCAGTTCCATACCACTCAGGGATAGAGTATAAGTAGTATCCTTATCTTCAGGCAGAGCCTCAATAGCTTCTTGGATAGCTGCGGCCATCTCATCTTCGGTAGCGAAGACGCTCAGGTCAAGCTCAACAGGAGTCTGAGCAACGCCATTAAAGGAAGGAGTAATAGTAATCTTTTGGTCAGCGAAGCTGAAAGCGTAAGTGGTATTATCGTTGCCATCACCGGCGCCGATGTCTTCCAGAGTCTTCCAGACTAACTTTTGTTCGCCTTCCACCTCTTCAATCATGGGAAGAGTTCCATTTGCTGCAGAAGCAGCGCCTAACAGAGCAACAGCGCCTTCATCGGAGACTTCAATGGTCTTGCCATCGCCAACGGGCTTAGTGCCAACTTCTCTCAGTAGGCCATCAGCATTAGCGATAACGCAGACCTTGACTTCGCCATTGTCGATATAGGAAATTACCTGACCGACATAGGAGACAGGATTAGAAGCAGCATATGCTTCAGCTTCAGCCTTAGTATTAAATAGGCTGTAATAATCCAGAGGCACTGCGGATTTTCTCTGATAGGAGTTACCAACCTGGTTAATACCAGTGATTTTAGAAATATCAACATTAATAGCCATTATTCTTTATCCTCCTATCAAATTACTTTAAGTCAATCAAGAAGTTGATTGAACCAGAGAAAGCAGAAGCGGGAACCCAAGTCCAAACTGCATAATCAACAGCGTGAGCAGAAGTCAGATCGTTGTCTGCACCAGCGACTTTGATAACGCTTCTGGTAAAGTTACCTTTATATTCCTCGAAAGAGGAGTTGTTGAAGAAGCTCTGCAGACCCTTAGCACTGTCATATGCGCCATTGGTCATATCCTTAGCAGCGGGGTAAGCAATAACAAACTTAGCCATAGTGCCAGAAGGAGAGAACTTCAGATCGGTAGCAGCAGCGTAGTTGCCACCCTTAACAGTGCGATTCTTCAGAACCTTATTGGTATCTTTTGCTCTCAGAATGTCGGAAGTGATCTCGATATCGGATTCCAGAGTACCAATGTAATAGCCTTGCTGCCAAGCAGTAATAGTGGGAGAATCGTCATTCTTGCTACCTGCGGCAATCTGAACAGAAGTAGCGCCGTCAGTCTCATCGAACAGAGCGTTGCCAGCCTTGTACTCTTCACCCAAGTTGGTATTAGCCAGCGCACCAGCGCCATAAGTAGCTTTTGCATTTACCTTATAGGTCTCACCAGCAGCCAGCACAACATTGCTGAAAGTGCCAGAAGTAGAAGTGGAAGTGTGACCTTCGACGACATTAGAGCCAATGTAGCCCTTTACATCCCAAGCCGAAGGAGTGATACCAGTAGCGGGACCATAAGAATAAGAACCTGCGCTGAAAGAAGCAGACCACTTAGGAGTGATGGTAGAACCACCCTCAACAGAGATATTGCTATTGGCAGGATTAGCGTTATTAGCCAGGTAAGTGGTAACGCTAGGATTAGCAGAAATGGTAGGCTTTTCTTCTTTAGCAAGAATCATACTTAAAACCTGCTTCAGAGACTTGCCTTGAGTGCTCAGATTCTTGGAACTTGCGGAACCCAGAGATTGAACACCAATATTGGCGGTCATGACTAAATCGCTGTCAAAATAAACATTGCTTGCATCATAATTGCCATCAAGAGCCTGCCAAGCAGAGCCATTATACATATAGGCAGTTAGAGTGGAAGCAGTGCTAATTCCGCCAATTACACGCTCTACGACAGCAATATCGCCCTTCTTGGGAGCAGTAACTACGCGAGCCATTGCAGCAGCGTCGGTTTCGCCTTCAGTAGGAATTACACGATAATAGTTGTCTTCGATTGCGTCTAGTTGAGCCTGGTCAATACCTGCGTAAGACAGGTCCGCAAACACATGCTCGCCATCGCCGAACTTAAACTTATTAGTGTCGCTTTCAATAGCAATTTCACCAGCCAATAAGATTACAGAGCTATTAGCCCAGTTTTCAGCAGTGTCAATTTTCTACTGGAAACGCACATTAAGAACTTTTGTTTCAGCCATAATTGTTTTTCCTCCTTATTAAATTAGAAAATGTTATCATCTGCATCGCCCGCATTCAGTATTAAACAATCGCTATTAAATAAGCAATTATCTCTTACTGCTTTGGCGTCTGCAGCATAACCGGCAACAGATAATGTTGTATCGGTTATTGTTGAAACAGGATGCTCTTCTAAATATTTATTTACCGCATTTTGGATATCGCTTTCATTTAAATTGATATCATTAATCGCGGGTAAATTATTCCATGGGGTGACTCCGTCACCAATTTTGAGGACTCGAGTATCAATAGCCCAGCCTGGCTCGCCTTGTTCAAGGATAATATTTAATTCGGCCCAGCGAGAGGCAGTGCCTCTTTTTAACTTAAATACAGTCTTAATCACCTTAGCCATTAAATAACTCCTCCCTCGTAAATTACCTCATCATGGTCTTCTTCGCAGTTGCCGCCAGAAGATACAACCTGACCGTAGGGAGTAATCTCAACCCATTGCATTTTACTATTTAACATATAATATTTTGAAGTGCTAATAACAAAACAAGTGCAGCCCATAACTTCGTTTCTTTTTGCCAAGATTTGTAAATCAGCCTCATCATCTAAATTATAATGCTTAATACCGTAAGCAATTTGTTGTCCTCTTGCTCCAATCGTAATCATAAGAAAACCTCCTTTTCAAAAAAAGTTTTTTCTCTTTATAATATAAAAGTAGAAATACTATTATTGTAATAACTTGTCCAGCCATTACGGAACAATCTTCATTCACTTCTCAATAAAATAAAAATTATACAAGATAAATGATAAGACTTTGGCCTTGCTAAGAATTAATAGTCTTGGCCAGATATGTTAATATTATCTTATTGATTTTTCAAAAATATCAAGAAAGGAGAGTGTTTCATATGTTTATTGTTAATACTAGAAAACATTCATATTTAATTTATAATAATGACCTGTCCACAGTTGAGATGGGTAGTGTTTTATTCGATCCTGAAGCCGAGAAATTCTATATTATGCTGGCTCCTGGCGAATTAATTGAAATCAACAGTAATGCTATTACTGTTGAAACTTTAGAGGCTTTGACTGAAATGGTTGCGGCCGGCGGTGAAATCTGCGTGAAGGGTAGTATTGATGCTCCTACTGCGTTAGTCATTTCCACAGACACCACTATTACAAATAATGGCGAAATTACTATTAAAGAAGATACTGTCGGTGATGGCGTATTTAAGGCTGTTGCAGGCACTTTGACTTTAAATGGTAAGGGTATTATCAATGGTTTGGATAAGAGCGGATGGAGTATGGCTGTTTGGGCAACTGAAAATGGTAAGGTTATCATTAATGATGGTTATTTTACTAATGTTGGTGCTTATTCCGAAACTGATAGTGAC
>JAEIGA010006510.1_pt1 | contig 17787 bp, 11 predicted proteins | sample 9270691 | NCBI WGS metagenome assembly JAEIGA01 (sample SAMN17057246, study PRJNA624740) | gut metagenome | biome: biome; isolation source: fecal sample | host: Bos grunniens | place: China: Xizang | collected 2019 | reverse complement strand
TGCTTTTGTTACTGTTGGCATAGCATTATATATCTTAGTAAGTTCTGCTGATGTAAATGTAAATGTCCTTGTTAAATCCCCTGTTGTTGAGCCTGTTACATTGCTTCTTGTTGCTATTACTGTTGAGCCTATCTTTACTGTTAAATTATCTGTACCGTCTGTATACTTGTTGACTTTGTAGCTAATTGCACTTGTGCTTATTGTGAAAGCAGATATACCGTATATCTGACTTTCATTTCCTCCTAATGATGCCATTTTTAACTTTCACCTCCTGTATAAACTAGAGATAAATTGCCGTTTTTTCTAGGTTTAAAAGCAAAGTTACCTATTGTTAAGCTATTCAACACTTCCATGTCATAGTTGTAAGCCTTGTTGTTTTCAAAATACGCAACTGTTACACCGTTTTCAACGATTTTCATTCCTGTATTTGTGTATTTTGTCTTAACTGGGCTTTCAGTACTACCTAGTTCAACTACTGGCAAGCCATTTTCACTTGTCGCCCTTATCATTGCTTCCCTTTTATCTATCTCGTCTGCAACCTCACCTGTTAGCTCATTTACAAGGTTTGTTGTTTCTGTGAATGTTAGTTTAATCTCGTTCTGATCTTCTATAATTGTTGTTACTTGCCCTTTTACTACTGTAAGCTCGTTCGCTACTTCTGTTGCTACTGTATCATCTGTGTACTTCGTAGCTACTATAAAATCGCCTTCTACATATGCTTCACCTAAAGCTTTCCCTACTTGGCAAACGTATAGCTCCTCATTGTTAAGCCACAAATCTCCGCTATCATAAGGAGGCGTAGGCGTAACTAAAAAGACACGGCGTTTTTTATCTGCCGTGTCTTGTGCTGCATTTGCTACTGCAAGTGCCTCTGTTACGTCTGTATCTACTATTTCAAGCCATAAGAAAGTATTGCCCTCTTTTGCGAATCTATAAGCCTTGCCTGTGTCAGTATCATAATATAGGCTTCCTAGCTGTGTGTTATACTCTGCCTCTGCCCATTCGCTAGCTGGCATATTTTCTAAAGTAGGAATACCGCTATAAAAATAAGTATCTATCCTTCCGTCTATCTGTTCTTGAAGCTTGTTAATATCTCCTAGTGTAGCGTTTATAAAGTTCTCTAATTCTGCATTTGTCTTTGTAAGTGTATTCTCGTGTTGCTCTATTGCTTTTTTCATTCCTGTAAGGTTGTATTTCCTTTCAAGTTCCGTCGCACTTCTTACATATCCTCTATCTGTCTTAATACTCATTTCTTCACCTCGCTTAATCCCACCAAATTCTATTGCCTTCTACTTTCATGCCTAATTCTGTTAGTATCGTTACCATGTCCTCATAACTTATATCTTCTCTGCTGTCTAGATACTCAATAATATAGTTGTTATCAGCATCGTAAGTTTCATATATTGACTTATACAATATACTTCTTGCTCCACCATCAATGTCTAAGTTGTTTATATATTCTAATTTTCTTTGTTGTGCTTTCACTAGAACTTTGCCGTTTTCGTCTTTTATATTCCCTAATTTGTCTAAATCTTTCTTGTATTTTCTATACGTTACCACATCATCAGTAACGGCTTTTGACAATGTATATTTCTCAGGGTTGTTATAAGCCCAATTGTAAGCTTCTCTACTTTCCTCACTAGCGGTGTATTTGCTGTAAGGTATGTTGTTAGCTTGTAAGAACTCATATTTTTCTTTGTTATTACTAGCAAAGTCAAATTCTTCAAGGCTTCCAAAGTCGCTGTAATTACTCATATCAACGCTTTCTTTTCTATCTACAACATTGTTTATCATGATATTTTTTTGCCTTGTTGTAACATCTAAGCTATCGATGTAATCAAATTTATCTTCTAACTTATCTAGTTTTGACAAGCCTTCTCTGTAATCCCAATAATCTTGAATAGGCATATCCAAGTCTGCATACTCTTGTATTTGCTTTTCTTTTAAAGGCGCTCTCTCATTATCAAAGTAGTTACGTGCATTTTCGCTAGCATACTGCCCAAATAAGCCTGCTTGTATTCTATTTTGTACTGTGTCTTCTACTGGGAATCTCAAGCCCCCACTCTTTGTATAAGATCCACTTACTGGCAAGTCTTCATCGAACATACCTAAACCTTGAGTTGTTTTCTTTATTTGTCCTCCGCCTGTTGGCAATAATAAGTTTGGAACTTTTTTCATTTCATCCCAAAACTTTAGTTCATTGCCATACTGGTCTTCACCACCTGTAGCAACGCCAACCAAATTAGGTATATTGCTTGTTAATGGAATACGTCCGCCACCTGTTACAATATTCACATATGGTAAAGCATCAACTAGCATATCTGCTGCATTTTTCAGTCTTTCTGACGTTGTTTTTTCTTCGTCCTCATCATCGCCTAGTCCTAATGCTGTTGCTATAATTCCTATAATATCAAATGTTGGGTTATACCCTGCTATTGCTTTGAATGTTTGCCCAAATATATGAGTATAAGCAAATAACTGCCCTAGTGTGAATGTCATACCAATAGCCATTTTTTTTGCATTACCTTGAGCAACTTCTTTTGATTCATGGTAAGTATCATAGAACATACTATATAATGTATTATTTACTTCTAATTGGAATTGAAATACTGTGTTAAATAACTTTGAATTAAAGAAACTTGAAGAAGCGCCTTTTGTTCTATCTCCCATTATTCTAGCTGCGAATTGCCCTGCTTCTGCATGTGCTTGTTGTTCATTCATTCCTTTAGCTCTTAGTTCGTAGTATTTACTTCTTACTATCTGATTAGAAGAGAACCAATCCATACCTTGCATGAATATATAACCTGCGTCTTGTACCTTTTGCCATGCTGTTTTTGAAAGCATATCAGCTCCCATACGTGAAGTAAGGAAGTTGTTTTTGTCTGCGAAATTATCTTTTATAAATATATTTTTTACTGTATCTGCTGTACCTTTTACAAATGCTAGTTTTTTGGTTTTTGCCATTGCGTGTACTGGAGCTATTAGGTTTGTAAGAGCTGACGATAAATTAAGCCCTATCAAATTAGAACCAACTTGTTTTCTAAGAGTATCTAAAACTGCAAAGCCTTTTCTTCCAAATTTATATTCAATGATACGATCTAAACCTTCTTTTTTACCTGCCAAATTATTTGTCCATTCATGTACCCACCCTGCATAGTTAGACAAGTGTTTATCTTGTATCTTTTCTATTCTAGCTTGTTGCAATGCTTCAGGTAGGTTTGCTAGGTTCTCAAAGCCTTTATCTTCTCCGTATGTATCTCTAATCAATTCCTCAAAAGCTCTACCTCTTTGTATATCTTCTGTATGATAGATTAAATTAGAAATACCTTCTATATACCCATCTATACCTGTAATAGCGTCATAAGTTGTTTTTAATCCTTTTCTCGCTTGCATGCTAGCAAAGTAGTTCTTTTGTGGACTCCAAAATTCAGTTAAGCCGTTTATGTCTGTTGGTAATACATGTTCTTGCATATTTTGAGCATTAAACGGAATACCATATCTACTGAATACATCGTTAAGCTCTTGGAAGTGTCTCATGTAGTCATTTCTCTTCTTAATCGGATCAAATCCAAGCTTAGTTAAAACGTTATTAGCTTCATCGATGTAAGTATCATATTTACTACGTAATACTTTCGCTGCATTTTTGATTTTTTCTTGTGTCGCTACATCTGAGAACTCACTAGCTAGCTCTTTGTCGCCATACTCTACTACTTCGCCTTTATCATTTACATATTGTTTCTCACCGTATTTTTGTACTGCTGCTGACTCTTTAGAACGTGCTTCAATACCTAAATCCTTTATTTCTTCTCTTTCTGCATTAAGGAATCTTGTTCTATGTGCTTCATTATCTATAGCTGGTTGGAATATCTTAGAGTTAATTATTTTACCGTTTTCTCTGCCGAATACTAGCTCTGTGTTTCTTATAGTATCTGTGTTATTCATTAAAGCCATAGAACGGTTTTTAGCGTTATCTAAAGCGTTTATAAAGAAGTCGCTTTCGTCTATCAATAATGCTTTTCTTAGCTCTCGTTTAGTCTTTTTAACTAGGTCTTCATCTTTCAAATTGTCTATATCTTTCTTCTTAGAATCATATTCCCAATTTAATACTTTTCTTACTTCCTTTTCTACTTTTGAGTTCTCATTTACAGTTTGTATAGGGCTTCTCGAAACGTCTTTTAAAGCGGTTGTAACTCTACGCCATATTGCTTTTCTTATCTCGTGCGCTTGCTCTTCTGTCTTGCCTTTTATATGCTCGTCTATATGTGCAAACGCTACGTCTAACACACGTCCTAGCTCATAAGAAGCTTTTACGCCTTTTCTAAGATGTTTTACTTCATCGTATAACTCATCAGCTCTGTTGCTTATATAATCTTCTTTCTTACCTAGTTTCTTGAACTCTCTAGCTTTCTTCTTCTCTAGCTCGCTTACTGGCTTGTCTGTTAGAACTTGATTGTCAAAGTCTATTCTACGTTGTGTTGCTACGCCCTCAAATGTTGGTACTTCCTCGGCAATAGGTGTAACGTTCTCGTCGTAAAGTATTTTCTCAGGTATTACGCTTTCGTCTATCGGTAAATTACTGTAATAATTGTTGTACTCTATCTCTTCTAAAACGCTTAAATACTCTTGATTTGGCGGTATAAACGTACCCATGCTCATTTCTGTATAGCCTTCTCTTAAACGTTTATCTAAGTACATCTCGATGCGTTTTGATGCTGCGTTATTCTCTGCTCCGTGGTCTTCTATAATAGCTTCTAAGCCTTGTCTGATATCTTTATAGCTTAGTTTGTACTTGCCATCTATTCCGTCTAATAACTCTGCTATATCCTCTGCTGTGTGTCTTGTAGTACCGTAAAATCCTTGTTCGCCATTTGTGTCATAGTATAACTGATCGTTGAAATTACGCTCGCCTTTAATACTATTTTCTAAGTCATATAACATACCTTCCGCTGCTTCTTGGAAGTATGGTCTTAACTCAGGGTGTTCGTATTGATATGCTTTTACTTTCCTGTTTCCTACTTCTGCGTAATCTCTTGTCTCTAGCAAGCCTTTTGTAGGAGCGTTAGGCTCTTCCTCTATATTGTCAATCTCTTGTTCTACTGGCGCTAGGTTGTCATCTATTGCGTTAAAGCTTTCTGTATATTGTTGCTCTAACTCAGGCAAGTTAGCTTCATTTACTGGCGCATAGTCTTCTCGTGATGTTATTCTTTCTTCTATTCTTGTTAATTGCTCTGACAAGTTATTTATTGTTTGCTGTATTGGAGCTATTGCTTCTTGTAGCCTTACATCTTCGCCTCTTGTTCCTTTTTGGCTTGTTTCTACATAATCTTTATTAGATAAAGATAGGTTAATGTCAGGGTTATCAGTAGGATTTTCATTAGTTATAGATTTAATCTGATTAGGCTTAAATACAATATAATGTGTAGTTTCCTCTCCCATATTCATATTTTGCCATTTGTTAGATACAGTAGGGTCTATAATACCGTCATAACCTAAGCTCTCTATAACTTGTCTTGCCACTTCATTGCCCACTAATTCGCCATTTTCATTTTCTAAGTATAATTCGTTAATCCTATCTTTTAATTCTTGTACTTCTATTCCACTATTATAATAAGCTTCATATAGTACGTCGCTCAAACCATCAATACTATATACATCAACCTTGTTTTCAACATCCCATATTATAGAGTCAATATCATCAGCTACTAATTGTTCTATTTCTGCATAATAGTCCTCTTCGCTATCATAATCATCCATATTATATTGACTTAAATAATCATCTTGATTAAGTAATATAGTTTCCCCTACAATAGCAGGATTCTCTATGTTCAAGTAAACCTCGAATTTATGCGAACCTTTGTATAATTGTTGCCTAGCTTTTTCTTCTGCCTCTTCATAAGTGATATCTTCTTCTTGCTCTATCTGTTCTGCTAGCCTTGATATTTTATTTTCAAAATCAGGTCCGCCATCTTCATAATTTGTTTCTACATCTACCTCATTATCTGTAAAGTAAAAGCCACTACCAAAATCGCCTTCTACACTTCCTTTTGACTTATCAAATATAGTAAATTCGCCTGTTGCCGTACCGTGATAAACAACCTTTAAATTACCGTTTTCATCACGAACCTTTGAATTTTCAAACCTTTTAGCAACATTAGGTTTTAGTTCGTTACCTTGATTGTCACTCAACGAATATCTTATATCAGGGTTTTCTGTTGGTTTCTTATTGTTTACCCTTTTAATTTGATTAGAATTAAATGCTGCATAAGATGTGTTACCTTTTTCGTTTGCCTTAATTCCATCGTAGCCTTTAGAAATTAAATAATTTTTAAATTCCTCTGAGTTAGTCAAATCATATATTCTAAATGCTGCATATTCATGATTTTTATTATACTCAGCCAATACTTGCTCATAATCTTCTCTTGGTATATTAGATTCTTCCAAGAACTCATCTACATCCCATTTTTGATCCACCCAACCATCTATATTCCCTAATTCTTTAGGGTTTTTAATGTTTAGATAAGCCTCATATGTGTATCTACTCTTTTTAGCTTCTATTCCTAATGCTTTTTGTATAGCGTTTTGCTCTACACCATAATTTTTGCTATATTCCTTTGAAGGTGTAAACCAACTTAAGCTTGAATTAAATTCATTGAATTTTTGATTGCTTCCATGATATAAAGTTAAAAGATTACCATTCTCATCTCTTACCTTACTATCCTTAAAATACTCTTGTTGCTCTTTTGTTAGTTCTCTGCCTTGGTTGTCTGTTAGAGAATATTTGGTGTCTTGTTTAGCTAATATTTCTTTATCGTAAGCATCAGAACGCTCCATATACTCTTTTAACGTGCCTGATTTATTTTTGTTTATTGGGTTAATATCAACCTTGACTCCATCAATATACATCGGCTCTTCATTTAGTATGTCAAACAAAGCATCTTCTCTAATATCGCCATCATATTCTACAACTATATCTAAGTCTGAGTCTGTTCTAGCTGTACCTCTGCCTCTGCTACCATGTATTGCGGAATCTATAATTGTTACATCATTTATGCCGTTTGCCTCTAGTTTTTCTCTAATATAGTTAGTTGATTGTTCTTTTATTTCATCGGTTGTATAGTTCTCTAAACCTTGTATAGAGTACTTAGTATCGGCTTTCTGTGTAGCTTTCTGCGAGCTTCTATACGCTTGCTCGAATCTATATTTAACTTTCTCTAGCTGTCTTGCCTCTTTACTTCCTGCTGTAAATTGTTTAGCTAGATGTTTGATGTAGTTATATACCTTTTGGAATACGTTTGGTTGCTTCGATGACAAGTGATTTACAAACTCTTGATCCGTAAATAAATAATCACCAACTAAGTCTGAGGTTATTTCCGCATCTATGTTAGCGTCTGTACCCTCATACATTTTAGTTAGTGATTGCTTTCTTACGTTATATTCGCCTTTTCGCATTGCATATTCTAGTATTGTGTCTTGGAACGCTTTATATTCCTTTGTACCTTCTAGCAAGTGTGTTGTTTCATGCCCTATAATCTTTTCTAGTATTTTTGGTGATTGTACGTTAATTAGTACTTCGCCTTTTTTATTTACTAGTCCGTTTATTCTAGTGCCTTCACCTATATTCTCATAATGTCTTTTTAGCATTTTATTATTTACGAATACATACTTTGTGCCTGTGTCTTTTGACACTTTTGCAACTGCATCTGCTAACTCATGAGAACGTGTTGAATTATGCATTACTCTTGAAGCGCTATCATATACTACTTTTTCTAGCTCACTCATCTTTTCGTTAGCTTCGTATGTAAACGGCTTTTTTCTTTGTGCCTTCTCATAATAACTACGTTGCAAGAACGAATCTTTGCCTATTTTTTGGCTCATTTCTTGTTGTAATTGTGTTTGCAAGCTTCCTGTATCAATCTCACCTAAACGCTGTTTTAAGCTCTCTAAACGCTTCATTTCTTTTAGTGTTATCTCTTCTGATTCTACTTTCTCGTTTAGTTTACCTATTTCTGTTTGTAACGTTGTAAGTCTTGCGTCAGATTCCTTAAATTTTGTATATGTTTCTCCACCTAGTACGCTCTCTATTGTATCTGTATCAATTAAGCCTTTTTGTAAGTCCTGTTGTACTTCTTCTGTGATTCTATTTTTTAATTTAGTTTGCTTGGTTGTGCTTAGGTTTTTATTTTCCTCTTGTTGCAATGCTTTATTGAACCTATCTTCTACAACTTTATTTAGTACGGCTTGCTCGTTATCTGTGTTGCCTTCTCGTAGCATATACTGAGCAACTTGATTTTTAACACTTGTCTTTTCATCGGTAGTTAGCTCTCTGCCTAGTTGCTTCTCTGCTTCTTGTATTGCTACATTGGTTTGTTGGTTTACTGCTATTGTAGAGCTTCCACCTGAAGTTATACCACCACTTACAAAAGCAAGTGCCATTTGTTCTCCTAATTCGCCCCAATCCCATTCTTTTTCAAAATCAGCTTCACCAATCTTATCTACTATTCCATTATCTAAAAGCCAATTACCAGCATACGAGATAAATTCTTCGGCTAATTCGCCTGTTGCCGATATACCTGTTTTAGCTAGTATTTTACTCGAACTTGTAAAAATTTTGTCTAAAACTTTATTTGTTATTTTGTCTGCAAAATTACTTCCACCTACACCCATTATGCCAAATAAACCTTCTGACAAACCTTCAATAACTCCACTACCAAGCATTTTAGTCCACGCTTGTAAATCGTCTGTCCATTTATCATCGTCTATAATATCTTCATTAGAATAAACTTCCTTTGCTGCGCTACCAATACCAGCCCCGATAGCCAATGTTGGCACGCTCATTGAAAGTTTACCTATTGTTATTGGGATAGCCCCAGCAGCACCTAAAAGTTCGCCACCTGCTGCCATTCCAAGTGTAAAGCCCACTAATTTTGCTGTTTCATCTACGTAATGTCCTGCTACAGAATACGGATCAATAACTTCTTGGAAATCATTAATAGGGTCTGTAAATGGATTTAGCGTTGCTACATTTGTACGGATTTGTTTTGCCCATTTATCATTGCCTGCCCAATCCGATATTTGCGCTATCCCTGATGCTCCTGCTCTCGCTAACTCTTGCCCTAGTCCTACAAAGCCTTCAACTGCATTAGTCCCTACGTCAAGTATAGTCGAACCTGCCGTTACTCCTGTGTCCCAAATAGTTTCTCCTACTGTTTTAGTTATATCTCCAAAATTATAGCCATCATCAAATCTTCTTAAATTATCATCAAAAGCCTCTGAACCTTTTAGGATTCTTTGATACCATTTCTTTTCGTCATCTTCTTTTACTGGCGCTATGTTTTCCCTGCTTGACTTCCTAAATGGCGCTAAGTATTCTTCAACATTAGAAGGCTGGTACGTACCTGTCTGCATACTCTTGATGATGTCTTCTGTTTTGGTTTTCTTTTTCTTGTATCTATCATTTAGCATGCTTTCTATAATCTCTTTATTTGTCATCGTACCCCCTCCTATTTGTTAAATTCTTCTACTAATAGTTTAAGGTCTGAATCGCTAATTTTACCGCTCTTATATTGCGCATAAATTAAATCTAATGTAGCTTGTTTGCTTGCTATTTTTTGGCTTGCTGTCATCATGTTTTGACTGCTTAATCTTCTTATTGATGTACGTAATTTTTGTGCGGTTGAGCTTAATGTCTTAGAACCTCCGCTTGTGTTATTAGATTTATTTGTGCTTGCACTTCCACCGCTTGAAGATTTGTTTGTTGTTGCAGAACCACCTGACGAACTAGAAGACGATGCTTTTTGTTTCGCTAATGCGTACTCTTTCTCCCATTGTGATTGAGATTGCGCCATTTGTTGTTGTTTCAACTTATACTCTTGGTCAAATTGTGCTTGCGCTTGTTTTAATTGTTGTTGTTTCAAAGCGTAATCTTGCTCGTATTGTTTCTTCTCTTGTTCTAATTGTTTAATCTTTAATGCGTACTCTTTAGCGTCTTTCTCTTTGTAGTAAGCAATTTGTGTATCAAACTGTCTAATATCCTCTTTATATTGTTTCTCTTGCATTGCCATACTTTGATTGAATTGTCTAATACCCTCATTGTATTCTTTAAGTTGCAATTGGTAAGATTGATTGTATTGACGTTTTTGCTCTGCTAATGATTCGTTGTATTGTCTTATTTGCTCTGCCATTGCATTCTCTTGATTCATTTGTTGTAGTACGTCTTGATATCTTGCATAATATGTATTTTCTAGTTCTTGCTTCTTATTCATTTGCTCCAATAATAATGAGTTCTTATATTGGAAGCCTTGTAAACTTATCTCTAATTGTGTTTGTAATGCGTTAAATGATATCTCAGCCAATTTTGCATTGTTTTGCAATTGTGCGTCTTTTATAGCGTTATCATAGTTTAGTACTGCCTTGTTGTAGCTCTCCCTCGCCATTGCCACTCTATTTTGGTAAGTGTTATACATACTTACTTGCGAACTCTCACTATATCCTGTGTTTGATAGCCCGCTTGCTGCCATTTCCTCTGCGTTTGCTCCGTATTGGTTAGATTGTTTTTGCCAATCCACATATGCGCCTGATTGCTCTTTCGTGTAATCCTTCTCTGCTTGTCCTTTTTGTTGGTTTATTTGCTCTATTGCAAAATCAGTATTTTCTTGTTGCATTTGTTGTTGTTGACTTGCATAGTCTTTTGTAGCGTTTATTTGGTCTTGATAATACTTGTCTGATTGACTTAGCATCTCATTATACGTATTATTCATTTCGTTTAATGCTGCTTGTTTCTCTGCTTCTACTTGTTGAAACTTCGGATCGTTGTAGTCAATCTCATAATTTTTACTTGCCATTATTTAGCCTCCTTTCACCTTTTTATATAGCCACCGATGTAACACTCCAATGTTGCCGACTCTAAATTAAATCTCGATAAAGAATGGAATCTTAGTTGTATGTCTTTGAATTTCTTTCTCTTTATTCTGCTTACAAAGTAATCTGTTATATCTGTATATCTGTCTATTAGCTCCCAATCTGTCTTATCTGTCTTCACGTATACTGTTACCTCACCTAGAGCCTCTACCACGCAACCTCTCTTATTCGTTGTCTTTTGATAATTTGCATAGTTGAACTTGTCTAAAGGCGTACACCAATAACTTAATACGTTATTTTTACCTGTTAGCGTGTATATTCCATCGCTAGTACATAAATACAAAACGCCATCTTTTACTCTAGTACAAGTTATGTTTTTACCTAACTCCCAATAGAACCACTCATACTCGTTATGATTGCCGTTTTGAGACATCTGCCTTGAGTCTGCTAAATACACCTTGTTGTCTATAATTACTAGTAAATAGCCTTCCCACTCTTCTAGTATCATGTCCTTGTAATTAGCCTCAGATAATAACTTGCTATCTATTAAGCTACTTCTATGCGCTAGTACTTGCTCTGTTGTTACATCTCCACCGATTGCTTCCATACCTCTTTCACTAAAGAAGCATATATCATCATTGAAGTTGATTCCTGTTGCTACACAACCTGTTGAAATGCTTGAGTGCGAACTTGGATATATCTTGCCGTACTCTGCATCTACTACTGGGTTATGATAAAACACCGTTGTATTAGCTTGTGAAGGCTCTTTAAATACCCATAAAGCGTTATTACCTGCTACCATGCTCTTAACTGGCGCTAAGTCTAAGCCCTCGTTGTAATAATCTAAGTCGCTACAATAACTCGGATCGTTCAAGCTACTGTGCCATACTACGTTTGGATAGTCCACGTTACCACTAAAAAACACCCTATTATCAAATACCGCTAATAGAGTGCATTTATTTATTCTATCTGCATGTCCTGTTACTGTTTTCTTGAATGTTATCTCTACATTGTCTTGCCCGTCCGTTAAAGGCTCGCTAGGAGCATTTTTAAACGTTATCGTACCTTCTGTAGGGTTATAATCAAAATCGGTTAATACGGTTAATTGTGTCCCATTTACGTATACTATTGGGGCTTCTCCATCAATGTCCTTAGCGTCTAAGTGATATACAGTACTCTCTCCATCGGCTAAGAACGTGTTTTTACGCCATGCTGACAGCATATTTACATCTTGATATGTTGAGCCTCCACCGTTTGGCTTACGTCCTATTGAAGTTGTTGGAATGAAGCCTACCACTTGGCTACATGTTTGCCCATCATATTTTAAATAGTTTATGCCGTCTTTGATATAAAGCATGTTGTTATATACAAATACGTGGCTTCTAGCTGGCTTCATGCCTGTAAATAGCTCTTCTTTTACGCCATCTATGACTCTATACAGCTTCGTACCGCTATGTACTATTTGCATCTCCGTATTGCCTACTTTATAAAAAAATAAGCCCCAAATCGTATTGTCGTATGTTTCGACTAATTCCAATTCGGGGCGTGTACTTATTCCATTTGCCTTTGCATAGTTCTTCCACATATTCAAACTATCAGGGCTTCTTGTTATATTTACTTCACCTTCGCGGTAATCTACACCACGAAAGTCTCTATAATTTCTTGTTACTAATGTTCCTGAAACTGCCATCTTATCACCTCACTATACATCAATACCACCTTCAAATGATATGCTACCTAAATTATATCTTGGGTCTAACGTTTGTAGCATCTCTCTATATCTTTGCGCATATATTTGCCCATAACCGTTTGAAACATCACTCTTTAATAAGTCTGCTGCTACTCCATACGGCATTATTTCTAACGCATCTTGGCTTAGCTCAAACTTGAATGAATCCTCTGTGTTTTCGTCTATTGTTGTTGGGTACTTGTAATAATAAATGTCTGCTATACCATCGGCCAAGAATGTTATAAACTGCTCTACTGAATTATAGTCTACTGAGCTTATTATTATATTTAGCTGATAGAACTTATCTAATGTTGTAAGGTCTAATGTTTCATTTTCTTCTACTGCTTTTGATGTCATAGCATTTATCTTCTTCATTCTCGCTAGTTCATTTTGAATTTGATTAATTACATGAGGCAACTTTGCTTCTATGTCAGGGTCATTTGTTAGTGATGTTTGGTTTGTATCTATCTCTTCGATTAAAGATAGTACTTTCTTTTTCATTTCGCCTAACGTCATGTTATCACTCCTTTATACATTCAAAATCCTTTATTGCTTCCTCTACTGTTACCATGTTTTCTACTGGCTTAATATAGCCTCTGCCTTCGTCTTCAAATATAAGTATGTCGCCTTCTTCTAAGTTGATTACTGTATGATATGCGCTTGTGTAGTTCTCACCTTTTACTGTCGTTATAGAATCAAATACTAAGTCTTTTAATGTCTGCTTAACGTTCTCATTCTCATATTCAAATGCTGTGTCTTTTGTTACTTTAATTCCAGCATACATGTCTATACTTGGCTTTCTAATAAATTTTTGCATGTTATCACTCCTTTAACCCCAAAGGGTTTGGTTGAGATGGCAGGACTCGAACCTACAACCTCCTGAATATCAGTCAGGCGCTCTGCCATTGGGCTACATCTCAATAAAAAAAGGAGGCTATACGCCTCCCTGTAACTATTTAGCTTTAGTTGTTTTTTCTTTAGCTTCTTCTTTTACTTCTTCTCTAGCAATTACAGAAACTAAATTAGGTTTAACTGACTTCATTTCATTTACTCTTTCATCAGTTAAATCCTCTAGTTTATCGCCTACCGCATACACTTTACCTGTATAACGGTCTGTAAATGTCTCATTTACAATTACTTTGTTTTTAAACATATGTTTTACCTCCTGTTAGGCATTTACTGTTAGAGGTATTTTTATAACTTGGATTCTTTCTTCATCAATTACTTTAGATCCGAATGTATCTAAACCTCTGATGATGTCTTTGAATCTTCTCTCAGAACGTAATGCTTCAACGTCATTGATTTGCCCAGCAAATGCAATGGCTTTTTTACCTCTGATATCACAGTAAGCATGTGTGCTGTCTTTTGCCATGTTGTTTGACATCATAACTTCAAAATCATCATATACACCTACAATACCTTTTTTGATGTATTCAGGGTTGTTTGTAGATAATGTGATTAAGCAATTTTTAAATACGTTATATACGGCTGGTGTAATTTCGATTACGCCTTCCTCGTCAAAGTTTCTTTCTCTTAATTTAACAATAGCTTCGTCAATAGCAGATTTAACTGCATCTTGAGTAAAGTTTGTAGCTATAGTAACGTTTGTAGCGCCTTTGATTAAGTTAGCTACGTATGTATCTCTCTTTACAGCTAAGCCGTGTACTGCTTTTTCTTGATATCTTTCTTTTAATCCTGGTACAGATTGAGCTTGGTTGATATCGTCTACGTAGAATGCGAAATAATTTGCTTGGTCGATAGTCAACATTTGTCCTTTGTCGCTCATCTCTTCGATGTCGATATCTTTTGTGCTATCGTAAGCACCAATTGTAGGCTCACCTACTCCAAGAATTTTTACTGTTGATGCGTATTTTACATCACCTTCGTACTCTCTAGTACAGTTTTGCACTAATTTACATTTTAATTCTAGGTCATCTTGAATCTTTTTAGACCATATAGTTTGTATAAAATTTGTTACTGCCATTTAAATCAATCTCCTTTCATTTTATTAGGAGCATGATTACCATTTAGACATTGACCTCTCTACCGCTTTGAATAATTCAGGGTTCTTGTCGAAGTCTTGTCTAGTAAACTTCAACGCCTCATCTCTTGTATAGAAATCTTTTACTTCATTTGTATTTTGAGTTGTTGTCTTCATGCTTCCTATTGGCTCTATTTTCGCTTTTGGTTGTGTTTTTGCGTATAGCTCGTATACATCTCTAAATGGTACGTTAGCATTGAATTTACTAGCAAAATCTTTAAATTCTGCGCTATCGTATACATCTTCTCTAACACCGATGCTTGAAAGCTCTTTCTTGCGTTCGGTTGTTTGTCTGTACTCGGCTAACTTCTTAAACACTTCTCTTTCTCTTTGCGTCATGTTATCAACGCCTATTTGAGCAAGGCGATCAACTTCTTCAATAACTTCATCAAAGCCACTTGAAATAATCTCATCTGCCTCTGCTCTTGCTAACACTTCCATATCTCTTTCTGAGTATGTTGGTGTAGCTGGTATTTTAATACCTTTCTTTGTGTAGAAGTCGCTTAGCTGGTTAGTCGCTTCCTCTATTGATTCTACGCCTAATCCTGCCTTTAAAACGTTCTCTACATTTCCGTATTTGCTTTCATACTCTTTACGTATCTTAGCTTCTCTACGTGCAATCTTTTTGGATAATAGCTCGTCAACTTTTTTATTTAAGTCCTCTTCACTATATATCTTTTCAGGTTCTTGATTAATTTCTTCAACCTGTGTTTGTTCTGTAGTTTCCTCTACAAGTTCAGTACCTTCAATAGGTACTAGGTTCTCTTCTAATTCCATATTAACCTCCTATTTGTTTTACGTCAGTTTGCTTCTGAACTATCCATAGCTTTTATACGCTTCAATGCTTGGCGTGGATACATCACCTAGAAAACCCCTAAAGCCTTGTTATGGTAATGTACGGCTTTTCCCTTATAACACCCTTATAAAAAAGCACCAACATTATCTAGTTTTCTAACTAGAATGCTGGTACTTCTTCATTCATTGCATTTGGTTGCCCTGCTGCTTCTAACATCATGCTTGATTGTGCGTCAGGGTCTTCCATTAAGAACTGCATAGCTCTTTGCTCCATTAACTGTGCTTGTGCGTTTATTTGAGCTATTCTTTGTTGTTCTGCCTCGTAGTCTTCTATTACTTCTAATAGCTTCTGTTTAGGCATTACGCTGTCATCGTCTAATGCATTTACATATACCTTTAATTGCCCTATCATTTGTGGACTAAAGAAGCCATTTTTTAATAGATTCTCCATTGATGACTCTTGAGCAAATTTATCAAATGCTCCTTTTGGCGTAATATCTACCTTTGTATTAGCTTTTAACTCTTGTAATGTTACTTGTGGTACTTTCACAACCTCTATGTATTTCTCGCCTGTTGTCGGATCTGTTATCTCATCTTCTAAGTCTATTCCATCAGGAGAATGTACTGTTATCATATCTAGCCATATACGAGCTAAATCCTCTATAAAGTTCTTTAACGAGCCTAATTGCTCTACTAATGGTTGTTGTGCTGCTTGTTGTACTGCCAAAATTGCTCTACCTGATGCACTCTCAGGGTCTACATCTCCTGTTGCTATATCCCCTGCTCCTGCTAGTTCTCTTGTTGCTTGTATCAACTCATCTTGTAATGCTTTTACATCAGGCGACATTTGAGCTGGCGGTATATTTGAAAAGATTTTTGAAACATCGTCTACTGACATTCCGCCTCTTGTTTTAATTATTCCTCCAACTTCATTTAATGCGCTTGGATTCGCTATTTTTTCAATGTTAGCAACCTTTTGTGGGTATGCTGTATTCTTTACTGCTAAAAGCCTTCTCATAGCTGTTTTATTAGTTTCTAATTGGTTAGGGATTAAGTGCCTTACTTCTCCTTCACCTCTTGAACTACCTTTTTTCTCTTCCCATATCATGTGTGCTATTGGATATAGCGAATAGCCTGTGTCTGTGTCGTCTTTTATATCTACATATCTTGTAGCTTGCATGTAGTGTACTGTGCCGTTTTGCTTATACATCTTTGTTACCAACGTACACATATTATTCAATTCGTATTTAGCTTGCTCGCCTGCTTCTTCTAAGTTGTTTTTATCACCTATAATAAGCTCTAGTTTGTTTTCACTTACGCCATTTTGTCTAGCATATTCTATACACTCTGATACTGGTATTCTCTTTTTAATTAAGATATATGGTTGTGTTTGTATGTCATCGCTATTCTCATTGCCGTAGAATACGTCTGTTTTGTTTAATACCTCGTTTATAGGCAATAGTAAATCTTCATCAAAGTACACATACATTACGCCCTCATCGTTTATTGCTGCATCTTTACTCAAGTATCTTACTTTGTTGTCTAGTTTGTCTTTCTCCCATATCCTCGACGCTCTCTTGTTTAGTAATTCGCATACTCTATTAGCGAACTTTCTAAACTCTCTATTCTCAAAGTTCTCGCTTGAGTAGTTTATACCCCATAAATTCGAGTTTATTGTACCTACTTTGTACTTTACTATTGGTTTGATAAAGTTGTATTGTACTGGCTCTATTCCTTTGATTTTTAGCCCTTCCCATTGATTGCCGTTATACATTCTGTAATTCAGATCCGTATCAGTAAAGTATCCAAACATACGGCAATAACTTACTGACTTATCATACAAAGTCCATAAATCCGTTTGTTGTATCTCTTCTAGGTTCATGTTTCACCTCCCTATACGTCTTTTTGCCCATTTGCTGAGCCATCGTATCTGTCTATATTATCCATCATTGTATTTAGCTCTTCTTGTTGCTTCTTGTATTCTTTTCTTTCAATAAAGTTATCTATCGCCTTTGCTGGCGTTGGTATAGTCAAGTCCTCGCCCTTTGATGTCTTTTGCCCTAACTTAGCGCCTAAATAAAAGCTTATTAAATTTAACACCGCCCATAATATAGGCATTAGATTAATCGTTAAATCAAATTCAATGCTATTCATTTCTCACCTCTATATTTTCACTACATGTAACTTTCTCAGTACTCAGTATACGGATAATTTACACATAGTGACTTATATTACCTCTATGCTCTCACCATAATCATAGTAAGTCTCTTGTTTCTTTTCCAAGTTGAATTGATATTGTGGTGATACAATTATTGGCTCGTTATCAAATACTACTTGCTCTCTTATGTGATGTGCTATTGCAAGT
>JAEIGA010006509.1_pt1 | contig 17788 bp, 19 predicted proteins | sample 9270691 | NCBI WGS metagenome assembly JAEIGA01 (sample SAMN17057246, study PRJNA624740) | gut metagenome | biome: biome; isolation source: fecal sample | host: Bos grunniens | place: China: Xizang | collected 2019 | reverse complement strand
TGGTTTATCATTTGCATTTTGAGTTATATGTGTTGTTCCATCATAACTTTTTGCTTGTTCTAAATTATTAAGTTGCTCTAATAAAGTAGTATCAGTTATTTCAGTATCAGTAGGTGTTGCTAGTGGATAGTAAACTATTGTGTTGTGTGTTGATAACCACGTTTTAAAGTCTGCTAGTGTTGATGCTATACTTTTGTTTATTCTTATTCCAAAACCTGTTCCTGCATCTCTTAAATGTATTGCTTCTATGTCATTATTAGTAAATTGTGTGTTAGTTGACATATTAAAATACCACGTAAAATTATTACTAATACATTTTTCTTTACCAATAGTAGAAATGATATTGTCAATAGAAGTTCTATAAGTGTTAGTATCTGCTCCTCTATCAGTCCAGTCTGTTTCACTACCATCTAAAACAACTTTCCCTATCTCTTTATGAAGAAACCATCTATCATTTTCTTTGTATATGTAATCTTGATATGTGTTTATTTTGTTTAGTTCTATATCTCCTAAACTAATTAATTGGCTTTGTCCTTTGTATGCTTCGTATTCACTTGCAGTTGAGCCTTTTTCTAATTGGCAAGTATCTAAATTAGTATTCGCTACTGCTGTTCTTATGTATTTGCAATTTGCAGATGTTGTTATTGCATTTCCACTTGTTATTCTTTCTATAAACGTATCATTACTATCATAAGTACATATTGGCTCACTTGTTCTTAAATTAATATTTCTATAATAAGTTGTGTTAGGTTGTACTACTATTCTTTCAGTTGCACTATAACCATTATCTGCATAATATGTTCCATCATTACCCAAACGATAACCATTTCTTACGTTATTTTTATCAAACAAATTCTTCCCACATATCTCTATTGTATTATCTCCACTTACATTGTGAATAGGTTGTGGATAATCAGGGTTAGGTGATGGTCCATTTGTATATTCTTCCCATTGTGGCATTGTTGCTTCTGTATATGTTCCACTTACAAGCATTGGATAAACTACTAAATTATTAAATGTTTTTCCACTTGGTATTTGTATCAAAAAATGTCCACAATCATTATTAGTTACACTAAAGGTCTTAAATACTGCTGTATTATAAGGCACATCAGAACCTGAACCTCCTGTTAGTAAATAGCAAGAACCATCTACTCCATTATAAAGTTTTGCTGAATAATCTCCATTTGGTATTGAACCGTTTGATTGCCTTAATAGAAAGTTTGCTGTTCCTGTTGAAGTTCCATTTATAACAACACTTCCATCACTTCTTTGCTTGAATGTAATACCAACTGAAGTATATTCTTCTCTAGTTTCATAATAAGGATAAACTAACTTTTGTACTCCTGTTGTACTTTCTTGTGATGTATTACCTTTTAAATCTAATTTCATAGGTGCATCTGCTGTATTATCTAAAGCCATTTCTTCTGCTTCATTTGTTATATTTTGAATTTCAATTTCTACTGGTGTTTCATCAGTTGGATATTTAAAAGGTTGACAATGTAAAGTAACGATAGCAGTTTTAAATCTGATTAAACGCTCAAAATCTATTTGATTTATAATCTCATAATTATAGTATTTATCAGGCTCGTTTGAGAATGTTACTTGACCTTTTGAATTATCGTTAAAATACTTAATAACTTCATCAACGTCATAAGTTCCATATAAACCAATAGATACTTCTTTATCATAAGCACTATAACCTAAATTAGTTACAATATCTCCATCTCTACCATCTATTTCTTCTATTGCAGTACGCATTAAAGGTTTAGAAATAGGTGGCAAACTTTGAATTAATAGTCCTGATATTGTATTTGAATTATTACCATTTAAAATTATATAATTTCTCATTTCACCACCTCCTAATTAAATACTGCATTTGAAACTGTCTTATCGACAAATCTGCCTACTTGTTCATCATCAAGTTCTATTTTCATATCTTTTAATGCTTCTTTAAATGAGTTTATTAATGGATTATAATAATTCTCCATTTCAGTTTTTGCTTTTACTGATGGCATTGTTATATCTCCAATAGTTACATTTTGATTTAATTCATCTTGTAAAGCATTAATAACTTCTTTTCCTACATTACTTACATTTTTCAATGTTTTATTTTCTTCTTTCTCAATTCCAACACTTAAACCTTCAAGTAAATATTGCCCCATTTCTTTTGTTGCCTTTGAAGGTGAACGTTCTTGAAGTGATTTTCTTAAATTTGAAAGTAAGTTAGTACCAAATCGTGAAATAGTATTAAATACTGTACTTTGTTTATTTTGACTACTTAAACCTGAATTAATTCCATCAAGTAAATATTGACCTGCTGAATTTGCATCCATATTTTTATCTTTAATTTGTTGTATAACTGTTGATACAAGTGTTTCCATTTCTTTTTGTGATTTAGGTTCTCCAACTTTAACTCCATCAATATATGCCTGAATATTACCATCTGCACCTTTTTGAAACTCTACTTTTTTACCTGTTATTGTAGATAATGTATTATCAAGTGCCTTATTCCACATTTGATTATTTGTTTTAAGTCCTTCATCAGTAATTGTCTTATATTGTGCTTGTTCATCTTTAAGATTTTTTATAATTGCATTTGTTTTATCAGTTTCACTTTTAATAAAATCTGCATCATAACCATCTTTATTTTCTTGAAGTTGTTTTAAATAATCTTCTTGCATTGTTATTGCATTTTGATAATTATTATAAGTTTCCACATTTGATTTACCTATATAATTAGTAGTATCTTCATATATTTTTAATACTGCTTCATAGTTTTTATCTTTCATGCTAGTTAAAGCATTTTCATAATTTTTAATTGTTAATTCATTATCCATATATGTTTTTCTTGCTTCTTCTAATGCAACTTTACTATTATACAACTGACTATTACTTCCTTGTAATGAAATGATACATTCTTGCCAAGATTTATCCATAGCATTAATACTACTAGTGTTTAAACCTACTGATTTCATATATTCTTGAAGTTGTATTGTATTAATTTGTCCATTCTCATTTATAAATTCTTGTAATTTACTTGATGAAATACCTAAATAATCTGCAACCTGTTGTAAAACTTCTTCTCTACGTGTTTCTGCTTTTGTATTTTCATTAACAGCAGTTGTATATGCTTGTTCTAGTTTTACTTTTTGATCCTTTGCAGTATTATATTCTCCTTCATGTGCTTCAACTAAAATCTGAGCCCTTTTTGCATCTATAACATTATATATTTCCTCTTTAAGATTATCATAACCTTTTATTTGCCCATCAATATAATCTAATTCTATACCTAAAGCATTTTTTAATTCACCTGTAATAAATTTTGCTCGTTGTTCATATCCTTCTTTTACTTTTCCATTTTCATCAGTTATTGCTTTTAATTCACTAACTAATTCTTCATAATAACTTATTTCACTTAAATTAGTATCTAAATACTCTTGTCTTTTATCACTTACTTCTTGCATTTTTTCATTATAATCATCCAATGTATTTGCTACTGCTTTTAATTCTTCATTATGCATCCTATCTGCTAATGTTAATTCTTCAGTTTTTGTTGTTAAAATACTAAATAAACCTATTGCAGTTGTTATTCCTGCAACTACTAATCCAACAGGATTTGTTGCCCATGCAGTATTCAAAAGACCTACTGCTTTTTGTAATAAAGTTGCTCCTGTTGATGCATTCTTCATTCCAATAATAAGATTACTTATTCCCTGTGTAAAATCTAATACTTTTTTTACTGCAAATGCAGTTATCATTGCCTTTATTGCATTTACTACTAAACTTTTATTCTTTATAAACCATTCAAAAACATTAATTAATGGTGCTAATTCAGGTATTTCTTTCTTTAATTTAGGAAATACATCTTTTATTAAACTATTTATAAGTTTTTTAATACCATTTACAACATTTTTAATTTTTGGTACTAAATTTTTACTTGCAGTAATTGTACTATCAACAAATTCATCTACTGATTTTCCTAAATCCTGATTATCATCTGCTATTGCAGTTAATAAATTGCTCCAACTTGCTTTCATTGAATTTACTGAACCTTCAATAGTTGTACTTGCTTCTTTTGAAGTTGTTCCTGTAATCCCCATTTGAGTTTGGACTTGATGAATTGCTTCTACTATCTTATCAAAACTAACTTTTTGGTCAAAATTTTTAGCAGTTAAATCATCTCCTGCCTTACCTAAAACTCCACTTTCTTTAACAAGTCTTGCCATTTCTGATTTAGTTCCACCATAACCAAGTTTAAGGTTATCTAACATTGTATAATTTTGTTTCGCAAAACCCTGATATGCATTTTGTATCATAGACATTTCAGTACCCATCTTATTTGCATTATCACTCATATCTATAATTGCCATATCTGCATATTTTACTGCTTTTTTCGTATCATTACCTAATGATTGCAATAATGATGCACTAAATGAAGTAATTGTTTCCATATACTCATTTGCACTTAATCCTGCAGTTTTATAAGCAACTTTTGCATAATTTAATACTTCTTTAGCACTATCTTTAAATAATGTTTCTACTCCACCTACTAATTGTTCATAACTAGCATAATTTGAAATAGCATCCTTACCTACATCAACTAATGCACTACCTAATTTTTTAATTCCTGATATTGCAGTTTGAATTGCTTTACTACCTAAATCTGCAAGTATTCCTTTAAATATAGTAAATCCATCACCTGCTTTTTTTGCATCATCCCCTGCTTCTTCTGCTTCATTTCCAAGATCATTTAATTCTTTTTGTGCATTATTAATAACTTTATTTGAACTATTTATTTCACTTTTTAAATTAGCCATTGCAGTTTTATTTTCATTTAAACTTTCAGAACTATCTGCTAATTCTTGCCCTAATTTATTTACTACATCTGCCTGTTTCTTATATTCATCTGAACTTTCTCCACTTGCTTTTTTTATCTTATCTAATTCTAATACTGCATTTTTATATTCTTTATTTAATTCATTATGCCTTATTGTTTGTGTTTGCACTGCTACTGAATATTGAGCATATGTACTTTTTGCTTTATTCAATTCATCTTGTTGCTTTTTAATACTATCAGTTAATTCTTTTTGTTTTTCTGCAGTATTTTTTATTGATTTATCATTATTATTAAAATCAATAGTTTGTGATTTTAAAGCACTAGACATATTTTGCAAATTTTGAGTACATTTTTGTAATGCTTGTCTATATTCACTTTCCCCTGTAAGTTTTACTGAACCTCCAAAACCTGACATATAAAACCTCCTTTCTAACCAAGCCATGTGCTTGATTTTTGTGTTTTTACATATGCTTCTTGATAAGTCATATTATTTTTTGTTAATCTCATTTCTAAATCAAAATTATCTTTATAACATTGATATAATTTTTTAAATAAATTTAAAGATAATCTCCCCACTCTTTTTTCACTTAAATTTAATTTAGTAATCCCAATGAAATAAAACCAAGTAAAATCAATTACTTTATCTTCATCTTCTACTTCATCAGGAATTATACGTTTTTTTCATCTTTTGTGCTTTCAATAACTGTTTCATTTAATTTTTTTGTTGCTTCTTTAATACCTATTTCAGTAACCATTCTTCCTACTTGTTTTAAAGTAAATGGTTTAATATCAGTTCTATTTTCATCATTTTCAATTTCAATTCCTTCATTTAACATAGCAGTAATACCAAAAATAACTGCTTTAGCATTTATCTCACCACTAACTCCATCTGATAATTCTCCCCATTTATCAATAGTTCCATATTCCTCTTGTATTTGAGCCATAACATTTAAATTAAAATACAATTTATAAATTTTTCCTTTATATTCAATTTGTCCATTATAATCTTTCATTTCATTTCATCCTTTCTTATATAAAAAAATAGGGTAGGTATAATAAGTACCCACCCTTACAATCTTTTATTATTAACCACTAATTGATCCTAATAATTCTTCAATATGTGCAATTGCATCTGCTTGGGTAGTAAATTCTTTTGCTTCACTCCAATCACCATTTGCAAGTGCTGCAATAGTACCTTCAATTTCAATTGTGTTAAATTCTACATTTTCACCTTTAGTATTATCTTCTTGTGAAGGTTCTGAAAATTTAACCTTTCTTAAAAATTCAGTTCTATATTTTCTAGTGTTATCTTCCATTACTACTACAACTCTACCTAATCCAACATATGGTGCAGTATCATTTGCATTTCTCTTAATTCCATTTTGTGCAGAATAAGTATGTCCTAGTAAATCTGCTTGTGTTTCATAATCAAATCTATCAATTCCCATTGTGCAAGTTCCACCTGCAAATGAAAAATCACTTTCTGCTAGTGCATCATCTGCATATAGTGTTGCATCATTATTTGAAATTTCAACATTACATGTTACTGCCTTACCTGGTGTCTTTGCTCCACCATATACTGCAGTTCCATCTGATGCTTCAGTTAAAATTCCATATCTAAAATTATTTAAACCTATTTTTGCCATATAATTTTATTCCTCCCTTTCTATAGCAAAACATAAAGTTTTATGATACATGCCTGTATCTTCTTCATACATATCTTGTGATGTTCTACTAGGCATCCACATAAAACCACCTGTTTTCATTATTTTTTTAACTTCTTTTACTATTTTTAAATAATTACCATCTGAAAAAATATCTATATCATAATAATCTACATATCCTAATATTTCATCATCCCCACTAAAAGAATTATCAATATCTATATTTTGATATGTTATATATGTAGTTTCATCACCTTTATATTCTAAAAATGATATTGGTATCTGTTTATCATCTACTATAAAGTTTTCAAATAATGTTTCTATTAAACTATTCATTTTTACTCCTTTGGCAAATATTTATCCTGAACTTTTAGCATTGCAGGTTCAAGTTCTGATTTTTTAAATGATGGTCTAAATATAGGAATTTTTTTAACTCCTCTTGAATTTCCATATTCTCTTTGAATAACAACTAATGGTGCAGGTACTCCATCACTTTCATATGTTTTTCCACTTGATTTTTTATAAGTATTTTTTCTTTTAAACTTTTTGCCTTGTTTAATATATCCATAAACTGCAACTTTGGTATTAATTCCTCCATCTGAAGGAGTATTATATGTTTTTGTGATTTTTACTTTACTTATCAATTCATCAGGTGTTTTAAATGCTTTTCTCATATTATGAACTACATTTTTATAAGCAATTTCTGCTCCTGCTTTAGTCATTTCTCCCACCATTTTTTCACTATTTTTATTTAATTTTTCAAATTCTTTAATTAAATCATCAGGTAATACTTCATGAAATTTAGCCATTATTTAGTTACCTCTTGGCATTGCATTTCTAGTTCTACATTATTTTCATCAATATTATTTATATAATTGATTGTATAAATTTTATTGTTAAACTTTATAAACATATCTCTAGTTATTTCTACAAAAGGGTATCTAATTGTAAAATTAGTAAATGCTTTTTCAAAATCACTATTATTTGCAATTAAAGTAAACCCTCTTGTAGTTTTAACTTTTGCATAAGGTTGAAGTACAATTTCTTCATTATTTATAGGAAATCCATCTTCATCCTTAGTTATTGTTTTTTTATAGATTGTAATTCTTTTATTATAATCTCCTGCATTTATCATAATAAATTTACACTATGCATACCTAATGAACATTCAACAACTTTATTTAAATTTGTTTTATCAACATATAATGTTCTATTGTCATACATATCCTGACATAAAATAAAGACAACTATAACAAAATCTACATAATTGTCTAATTCTTCTTCAGTATGCCCTGTATATCCTATAATAAATTGTTTTGAAATATTAATTAGATTATTTAATAAATCTATTTCATCATTTGGTAATTCATATTCTTGAATATTAGTAGGTGATCCAATCCTCAAATATTTTGCAATATCTAAATATGTAATATCACTTACTTTTAAAACCTCATTCATAATTGCCTCCTTTTAAGGAAGTTTGCCTAAACAACATAAATGATTTTATTCTTCTTCTACTGATGTGTTATTTTCAGGTTCTTCATCAGTAGGTTCTACTTCTTCACCTTCATCATCAGTATGTTCTTCATCAGTAGGTTCTACTTCTTCACCTTCATCATCTTTTGGTTCAGGTTCACCTTCATTTTCAGTTATTTCACTTTCATCTTCAGGTGGTTGCTCTACTGCTTCAGGTTCTTCTTCATTTTCTATTACATCATTTAATTCTTTTTTTGCTTTTCCTTTTTTATTTTTCTTTTTTTCCTCTACTTTTGCTTCTAACTTTTTTTCTTCTGCTTCAATAGCCATTCCTGCATTAATTAATGCATGTGCTAATTTTTCATCAGTTACTTCTTTAACTTCATCAATATCCATTGTTACTTGTCCAAAAAATGATTTTAATGCCTTTAATCTCATATTAATCACCTTCCAAATTATCCACTAATTTCAGAACTTACAACTAATTTAGCAATCTTTTGTGTATCTGCAACTTTTGCATCTAATTCAGCAAAAACAAGAATACCTGTCATATGCTCTTCTGCATATCTTTCTCTTAAAATCATCATATTAGGTTCTTCTGATATTTTTACTGCTAATCCTGTAAAATCTCCATAGAAAATTGGAGTTTTTCCTGCTTCTACTTTATCCATAGCATCTGAACAATAAACATCTTTTCCTAATAATGTGTATCCCCATTTAGCAGTTAAATCTCTATTTAATAGATATTGTCCTTCTTTATCTTTTAATTTTCTTAATGCATTTCTTGTTTTTCTATTCATAATCCAAAATGAATTATTTTGGTAATTATCAATTACTGCATCTTGAACATCCATTAAATCATCAACTGTAATTACTCCTGCTCCTTCAGTAGAAATTGTCATATCCTCACTAATACCTCTTAAACCTTCAATTTTTTGGTTAGTTCCATGAAGTAATTCACCTTCAATAAATAATGCAATTGCTTGAGCCATTTTTTCTTCAACAAATCCAACTACATCAAATTTTGTATTATTAATTAATGAATTTGAAATTTTAGCAAGGCATCTTCCTAAATATCCATTTAATTCAATTTGAGTTAATTTTACCTTTCCACTATCTGCAGTTGTTCCTTCATCTGCATATTCCATTACTATTGATGAATTTTCTCTATCATATTTTGGTAATACTAATTTACCACCTAATACATATCTATCTGATCTTTCAAAGATAGGACAAATTTGAATTACTTGGTCAATAATTCTATCCCATACTGTTGTTGGAATAATTGCTTGCATATCACCTTTTGTTGTTGGTTGATCCTCATTAATTATTCCTCTGATAACATTTTCAAATTCTTTTCTTTCTTTGTTAATTATAGCAATTTTATCTTCTGCATTTGCTACACTTAATGCATCCACTTCTTTCACTTCTTTCATTCCTCCAATTTTATTTAATTTTTCATTTTTTGATATTGTATTATCAATATCTTGCACTTCTTTTTCTAGTGCTTCAAATTTTGCATTTTCTTCTTCATTAATTGCTCTTTTTTCATTTTTAGCAACATTTAAAATGCTTTCCATTTCTGAAACTTTGTTGTTTCTATTTTCTAATAATTCTTTTTCGTTCATGTTTATACCTCCCTTTTTAATGAACTGATTTTATTTTCATATGTTGAATAATCAATTGTTTCTTCTTTCTTTTCTTCAATTGGTTCTTCAACTATTTCAACAACTTCTTCCTGTTGTTTAGGCTCTCCTTCATTCTCACTTGGTTCAATATCTTTTAATTCATTTGGAATATGTTTATAATTCTTAAATAAATTTTTAGATACACTTGCAGTTACCTCTTTTGCCTGATCTAAATAATTTATATTAAAGAAATTACCTATAAACATATCATCATCTTTATTTCCACTAAACCATGTTTCATTTCTGATTAATTCACCAATTTCACTCTGACTTACTTTTGCTTTATTCATATACATTGGTATCATCATATCATTTTCAATTGTATTCAATGTATTAATATCTTTTTGCAAATCATCTGCATTTCCAAATGAAATTGTCATTGGTTTATGGATCATAAGGATTGAATTTTGATATACATTTATATCATCTGCTACCATCAATAAATATGTAGCAGCACTTGCACATAATCCATCTATAAATCCATGAATTTTAGCATTTGTATTTTGCTTAAATCTTTTTAACATTGATACCATTGTTGAACTTGCAAATACACTTCCTCCTGGTGAATTAATGTATATATTAAAATCTTTAATACCCTTCTTTTCGAGTTCATTTAGTTCATCTTTCATTGCATTTGTATCAATTTCAGTTGCACTATATTCACCTGTCCAAAAATCAGGATATTTTTCATCAACTATTTCTCCATATACATAAAAATCTGCAGTTGAAGGTGTTATATTTTTAAAATACTTCATTATTTTTCACCTCCTTCCACTTGATCCTGTGTATTATCTTCTTCATTAGTTTCTTTTCCTGAACTTACTACACCTGTATTTGGTGTGAAATAAGTATGGTTTTCAGTATCATACAATACTGCACCTAATCCAAATGGTATTACATCCATTCCTTCTACTTTATTCATATTTTCTTCTTGTCTTAATTCATTTATTGTTTTCATACCAATTTCTTTAGCCATTCTATATGCTTCATATCTTTCTTTTAAATTTGCTTTAACTATTTCTTTTACATCAAATTCAAAAAAGTAATTTCTTTTTTCTCCTTCAAGTAAAAGAGTACTATTTAATGATGCTTCAAATGCTTTAATTATTGGATATATTGCTTCTTTAAATGTTTCATTAAAATCTTTTCTAATATGAAATGCTTTATCAATATCATCATTTAATGTTTTCTTACTTTCATTTAATTGTAATTCAACACTTGAACTTGAACTTTCTTTAAATGTTAATCCTTTATTTAAAACAATTACATTTTCTTTATTATTAGTATAAAATCTACTCCATGCATCCTTTAATTTCTGAAGTGTTTCATTATCCAATTTATTATCACTTTGAATAAATCCTTTCTTATTTCCACCACTTTGTACTAATCCTAATTGATACATTAATGTTGTATAGGCAGTTTCAATTGCTTTACTTACTTCTTCAATTACACCTTTTCCCCATGCACCATCTTTTGTATTTCTTAATAATGTTAATACTTCATATTTCTTATAATATTTTGTATATATTAAGAACTCCACATATTTTTCTACTGGATTAGGATTTTTATATGGTGCAACATAAATAGGTTCTACATGATATAAACCTGTTATATCATTTCTATTTCTTTTAACTACTGCATATCCACCTTTATCAAGTAGATAATCTTCAACCATTGCTTTCTTGAACTCATATGCATTTAATGTATCACCTGTATCACTATTTAATAATTTAGTTCTTATATCTCCATATACTTCTGATACTTCACCTTTAACTACTCTATAAAGTTTTACAGGCATTGAAGCAATTGATCCTGCTATAAAATCTACTGCATCACTTACTGCAGGAAGCATTAAAGCTTTTTCTCTTGTTATTTTTTCACCATTAATTAAAGCACTTAATAATACATCATCAATTTCTACTGATGGATCATTTATATTTGCTTCATTTTTTGGTTTAAATAAATTTTTTGCTTTCTCTAATAATCCCACTTTATCACCTCCTTACTATCTCTACTAATCCTTTCTCAACTAAATCTTCTGCTCTTACTTTATTTACTTTATATTCATGATTAATTGGTATTTTTTCATGTAATTCTACATCAATAAAATATGGTTTAATAATACCTCTAACTTTAACCATTACTTTCATATCTTCTTTATATTTACTTTTACCTGGTGCTAATACTTTATCCCACATATCAATTGGTGGATGATATTCAATTTTAGGTAATTCTTTATATAATTTATTTACATCAAAATTATCTATATCATCTATTATCCATCCATGTACTCCATTTTTTATTTTTAATTCCTTCCATATAGGCAAATCCATCAATAATACTGGTGTACCTAATAGTAATGCTTCATTTGGTGTAAATCCATATGCTTCACTACTGGACAATTGTGCAACTATATCAGCCTTTTTTAAATAACTTGCAATATCTAATGTGGGCTTCATATAGATTATATTTGGATTATCTATTGCTTTTGTATCATTAGTAAATATAAGCCATAAATAAGGCAATTTTTTTTCATTTAATTTATTACCTATTTTAATTATATTTTTTTTTCCTTTTTCTTTTGTTAACCTCGTAGCACTAACAATTAATAAAGTTTTTTCAGGTTTATCTACTTCAATTGGATTATATATACATTCTGCATCTATTCCAGTTAATTCTTTAAATGAATTACACACTTGTTTACTTACTCCTATATATTTTGTTATTTTAGGATTAATAACTGGCTTTATATTCTGAAGTTTATAATCTAAATGAATTACCTGAATATATTCTTTTGCATCCACATAATCAATAATTACAGGTTTATAATTAAAAAATGCTTTTTCACATTTAATATTTTCCCCACTCCATTTTTTAACTCTTACATACTTTTTTAATCTATTTATTTGTTTTTCATTTCCTATTGAATAATAAATAGTAATATCAAAATCAAAATATTTTTTAGCAATATAATAAAAAAAGGTTTCTACACCACCAATATCATTTAACATATAAAAATAAAATATATTTTTACATTCTATCATATTTAATCCTTTCAATCTTTTCATTTAATTCTCGTATTTGAAAAGGTTCATCAATATCAATTGTTTCATCATCAATACTTAAATAAGTATCATCATTAATATATTGTTTATTTGGATCTAATCCATTTAAAACCCTATATAATTCCCAACTGATTGCATATCCTCTTTCTAATTTTCCTTCATCTTGTAATTGCTTTGTTTTCTTAATACCTTCTTTAAATTCTTCCTGATTAACTATAATCCATCCAAAAGGTTCTCCCCAATTTTTATGTTCTTTATTTTTAGCAACTTCATTTCCTATAAATGTGTTTACTTTAGGATTTAAATTAATTATCTTTTTTATTGCATCTTCACTATAATAAACATCACCATGTAAATAAACACATGGTTCATCTAATGGATAATATGCATCCACCCAATAACCATGTATTTTCCCATTTTCATATTTATAACTATTTTCATGATGTAGCATTCTACCATACTTTTCAAATATATAATTATTACTGCTTATATAATAATCTTCAATTCCATTTTCTTTTAATAATCTAATTGTTCTTTCAACTAATGTTTCACCATTAATTACACTTAATTGTTTTGGTGTTTCAAAATTATCATAATTTCCACCACACATTATAATATATTTCATATTTCCTCCCTATCCTACTTGTATTGTAAAATCAATATTATCTAGGAATACATCTTGTTCTAATAGATAAACTGCATTTATTAATGCTACAACCATATCAATTTTTCCATTTGATTTTTTCTTGTTTACATACTGATTTTTGTTTGTATCATATGTGCATCTTGCATTTTGAAAATTAATTTCTAACATCTTATTTTCTTCATATTGAAATTCTTCATTTAAAATCTTTTCTTTTAGTAACTTTGTAGGTGGGTGTAATACTGAACTATGTTGTCTTACTTCTACACAATTTAAATTATTTCTTTCAAGTTTTTGTGCAGTACTTAAAGCATTCCATCTATCATATGCTATTGCCTGTACTTGAACTCCATATCTTTCTTCTAAACTTAATATAAATTCTTCAACAAATCCATAATCTATTACTTTATCTCCACATGCCATTACTTTTCCTGATTTTAATAATTCTCTATATTTAACTTTTTCTGATGCAGTTTTTTCTTCAATTCTTCCTTCAGGAATAAATGCAAATACTTCTGCTTGTATTTTATTATCATCATCTACACTTACCATAGCAACTGATGTATTATCATTACTTTCTGATAAATCTAATCCTAAATATACAACTTTTCCTGTCCAATCAATTTTTGCAACTTTGCAATGCTGAACATCCTTCACATCCACATATGTTTCAGTTCCCTGTCCCTGATAGATTATATTACAATGCTTACACACAAAATTTTCTCTATCACTTTCTACTGCTATTGCTCTTGCTCTCTTTTTCAATAAATCTTCCCATATTTCAGGAATTTCTAAAGCAACAGGATTGGATTGTTGTAAAATTAAATCATTTGTTTCCCATCCTTCAGTTTTATCAGGTTCATATAATAATCCAAATATAGTTTCATCTTTTTGCAATCCATCCAATACCATTTTTAAATATTTAACTTCATCTTCAAATGGATTATCTATCGTTGGATATTTTGTTGATATTATAAATCCCAATTTATTTAAAATATTAAGTTGTCCTGATCTCATTGCATTAATAGGATAACTATTTGGTAATGCACCTGCTTCATCACATATAAATCCATTAGGTAATCTACCATCCATTCTACTTGTAGAATAACTTAATGGTATATATTGAGTTTGAGTAGGTTTGAATAATATATAATCCCTTAATAACTTAAATCTTTTTTCTCCATTATTATCATAAACTAATGGACTTGATTTTATTGTTTCACTTATTGCTTCTCTAACTTCTCTACTTAATGCACCATCAGGTGCTACTGAATAGAATTTACTAAATTTAGGTTCAGTCAAGAATAACAAAATAAATATTGTTGCTATTGTATATGTTTTAAAATTCTTTCTACATATTTCAAGAATACCTGTTTCATATCTTCTTTTTTTAGGATTATCTTTATATACTACACATAAAACTGCAGTATAGAAAAGCCATTGATAACCTGTTGTACATTCATATAATGTTTTACCTGCTTTTAATCCTTTAGGCATTATCAATAATTTTAAAATGTTTTCTAACTGATTTAATTTCTTTTTACTGATTATATATTTTTCATTTTTTCCTTCATATATATCAATAAAATCCTGCATCTGAATTTTTACATATTTAGGTGTTGTTTTTAATTTAATTGATTTTTTACAATATTCATATGCTTTATTATTCTTCATCATCATCACTACCATTGATTGCCTTTAGTAGTGGATCTTCATCACCATTTGGATCATTTTCATCACCATTGAAATTTTTAATGATTTTCATTAATGTTGCAACAGTTTTATTAGCACTATCAGTAGTTCTGTTAAAATCTTGAATTGCAGGATGTGAATATACATTTTTTCTTCCTTTAACATATTCCTTCGTTACTAATACTCCATCATCTTTTAATGAATTTTCTAGTTCATTTAATATTTTTATCTGAACCATATATCTTTTAAATGCAGTTATAAAAAAGAAATTTTTATCAACATTATATCCTTCTGCTATTTTTAATATTTCTTCTGCTTTTTCATTTAATTGTTTCTTTGCCATATTTACTCACCACCTAACATCCACTAAAAGGAAGGTTCAATCTAATTGCTCCTCCTAATCCTCTAATCTTACTACTATTGGTTGCAACTGGTTTATTAGGTCTTATAATATTTGCTCCCCATTTCTTTTGCATTTCAATAAATTGCTTTTTCTCTGTTTCACTATTTCTTAAATCAAAACATCCACCTTTATTAGTAAATGCTTCATCTTTTAAATAATATTTTTCAACTCTTAATGCTTTGTGATATTTCTTTAACTTCTGAAGGAAATAATCAACATCTTCTTTTATTGTTAATTTTTCATCATATCTTAATTCATCTTTAAAAACATATCCTGTTATTGCTCCATCTAGATATGCATGTAATCTAAATGGTTTAAATTCATCATATACCATAGGATCACTATTTGGTGATAATCCCCAAATACCACATCCCCACTCTTTTGCTAGTAAACATATATTTTCACATATTTCATAAAATTCTTCTTCAGGTACTTCCCTGTCTTTTTCATTTTTCATATGTGCCATGACACAACTAACATCATCATCAATAATTATTAATTGGTCTGCATCATCCCATAAATTATCTAGCATATAATTAAGGCATCTACCTTTTCCAAATCCCTGAACTCCTTCAGGTAATTTTAAAATCCTATCTTTGCAATCAGGATTATATTTAACATAATCATCATATTCTTTAGGACTTACTAATGCTATTGCTTTTGATAAATATTTTAAAGTCTTAATTGTATCTGCTCTACCATATGAAGGTATATAATATTTAATCTTCATTTAATTCACCTAATTTTTCAATTATTTTAGCACCTTTAATTACTCTACCAATTCCATATCTTCTGATATTTGGATTTTTATCTTTTGTTGCTACTCTTTGTAAATTTAATACTTCCTGTGCTTTTTCCCATTCACTTTCAGTATCAAATTCTAAAACAACATAATTATTTGCTTCACCTAATTCAATAGCAAATTTTTCTCCACCATCTCCAATGTCGGCTAAACCATCAATATCTTCAATTTCAATTTTTTCATTATCTTCATTTAATTTTTCAAATCCAAATAATCCTAAATCAATATCTCCTAATTCTTCTAATTCTAAACCTAACTTTTCTAAATCCCAACTTGAAAATTCTGAAACCTTATTATCTGCAATTCTAAATGCTTTAATTTGTTCTTCTGATAAATCATCTGCATAAATACATGGAATTTCTTCTAATCCTAACTTTTCACTTGCTTTTAGTCTTGTGTGTCCTGTTACTATTACATTATCTTTATCAATAATAATAGGTACTTTAAAACCAAATTCTTTAATTGAATTTGCAACATAATCAACTGCTTCATCATTGTGTCTTGGATTATTTTCATAAGGAATAATATCATTAATATTTTTATAAACTATCTTCATTTCTTTCATTTCATTTTACCTCCTTAAATTGCAACAATCTTTTCTATTATGATTAACATTTACCTCCCAATACTTGTAATGTGGTGAGTAATCTTCACATACACTTATTTCAGGAATTTTTATTTTTTCTATTATCTTCTTTTTATCATTTAATCTCATAAATCTATAACTACTTTGTTTTAATACATATTTTGAATAATCAATGTTAAACCATTTCTTAATCCATGTATTAACTCTTAAAAATTCCACTATTGCTTTTTTTATTCCTAAACTATTTAATTTCTCATAATCCATATATTCATCAATAATAGGACTTAATCTAACTGATACATCAAATCCTTCATCTTGCAATTTTAATAATGCTTCAACTCTTTTTGTTGGTATACTTGCTTTTTCATAAGTTAAACTTAAATCATCATCTAATGTTGTTATTGTAATCTGAATATGTGCTAAATCTTTTCTATATAATTTCATATATTCTTCATTTGCTACCAAATGACTTTTAGTTACAATCAAATATCCAATATCATATTTATTTAATAATTCAATAGTCTTATATGTAATCCTATATTTTAATTCTAATGGCTGAAAACAATCTGTCATGCCACCTAATCTTATAATTGTTCCTTTTTTTAACTTCTTAACTACTTTTTCTATATCTTTAATATTTGCAACTGCAGGATCCTGTGCATCCCATAATTTCCTGAATGATAATAAACTTTTTGCATAACAATATTTGCAATCATGTTCACATCCACATCCATATGTATCTAATCTCACATTATATCTACACTTATTGCCTTCATTTCCTGCCTACTTCTTTATAAAAACTTTTAAATTCCTGCATTGTTTATCACCAATATTGTTTTTATTAAGAAATATTTAAATATTTTAAAATATATTCTGATATAATGATTTTTTTCCAAAAAACCATGAAAAAAATTAATTTTTGTAAAGAAAGG
>JAEIGA010006508.1_pt1 | contig 17789 bp, 12 predicted proteins | sample 9270691 | NCBI WGS metagenome assembly JAEIGA01 (sample SAMN17057246, study PRJNA624740) | gut metagenome | biome: biome; isolation source: fecal sample | host: Bos grunniens | place: China: Xizang | collected 2019 | reverse complement strand
TGCTCTACCAACTGAGCTAATGGTGCGTTATTAACTAACAAAACCTATTATAAAACAACAATATTGGTTTGTCAATAATTTGCAAAAAAGAATAGTTGGAATTTTATGAATAAAATTAATGAAAAGTGAAATAATAAGAAAAAAAGAAAGGATGGATAAGATGGGAACATTAAATCAAATGGAATTGCAGAATTTGCGTCATTTTATAGGGGCAAATGAGAATTCTTATGCAAAATTTACTCATTATGCTGATACTGCTGTTGATCCTCAAATAAAACAGATTTTAAACAAAGCTGCACAAGATTCTTTGAATTCTAAACAAAAGTTAATATCATTTTTAGGGTAGGAGGTAAGATGGAAGAGAAAGCAATTGTAAATGATGTGCTTGAATCAACAAAAGCATGTTTAAAAGATTTTGAGGGGGCTATATTAGAAACTGCTAATATGGAACTTAGACAAACATTTCAAAATTTAAGAAACTCAACAGAAAGTTTTCAATATGAGCTATTTAAACTGGCTGAATCAAAAGGCTATTATACACCAGCTGCAAATGCGACTCAAGAAGAAATTATAGCTGTCAAAAAAGAAGTTACTAATTCTTAAAAAAGTTTAAAAAAAGTTGAAATAAAAATTTTGCTTTTATTTCAACTTTTTTCTTTTGTTTTCAAAAATACTTCCAAAAATTTGTATTGACAATATTCCGTAAATATTATAAGCTTAATATGATAAAAAAAGGATGATATTAGTTTGCAAAGGGGTGATGGCAATAACTAGTATTTTTAAAAATATTGTAATTTATTTGAGAACTTGGATTAAATTAATCTTGATGTTCCTTGTAGGACTTGCAATCATAGGGTTTATAGTTTTTGTCGTATACAAACCAATGTATAGCGTATCCTTAAATGGAGAGTTTATCGGATATACGGAAGACAAAGGTAAATTACAAAAAAAGATTAGTAATTATAGAAAAAGTGGTGACTCAAAAACTATTGCGTTTGTCGAAATTGATGTATTACCAGAATATGATTTGTGTTTGCTAAAAAAAGGATTAAAAGCAAATGATGAAGAAATATTTACGGCAGTAATAAGTTCAGGAGTTCCTTATTATAAATATTATGCGATTTTAGAAGATGGTCAAGAAAAATATTATGTTGAATCATTTGAGGAAGCAGAAAATATTATTAATGACCTAAAATCTAAGAATAGTCAAAATAAGGATACAATCGGATTTGCATTAAAATATGATACAGAGTTAAAACAATTTACAGATAAAGAAACTACTGTTGCATCTTTATATAAAGAAATGCCAGTAATTAAAAAGAAAACTTATGTTACAAGTAAAAAAGTATCTTATGAAAATACAGCGTTAGGAATTGCATTAGTTGAACCAGTTAAAGGAACAATAACTTCAAGATTCGGTAGAAGATCTGGAGGAACACATACTGGTTTAGATATAGCAAACTCAACAGGTACACAAATAAAAGCAGCAGCTGCTGGAACTGTAATATATTCAGGGTACAAAGGATCATATGGAAAATTAATAATAGTTGCTCATTCAGATTCAATTCAAACATATTATGCTCACTGCAGTAGATTATATGCTAGTGTAGGACAAAATGTTAGTCAGGGAGAAGTAATAGCAGCTGTAGGTTCAACAGGAAATTCAACTGGACCTCACTTACATTTAGAAATAAGAGTAAACGGAGTTGCGAAAAATCCTCAAAATTACTTATATGGAAGATAAAAAGAATTACTTCAAAAGAAGTAATTCTTTTTTTGTGTTAAAATTTGTTTGAGATTGAAAAATAGAGGCTTTATTTTGTAAGAATGATAAATTTACTTATATAGATAAAAAAATTAGCCTAAAATAGAGATGGCGTTTTTTTCTAATAATACTTCACTAAATTCTTTTAATTTAATTATTGTGTTTTCTGAGAAAAGAGATTCTTTTTTTATATCTGAACAAATTAAATTAATTAATTCTAAAGAATCTGTACTTGAAGGCTTATTAGGGTTGATTTTTATTTCTAAAAAATATAACTGATTATACTTATATAATGTGCTTTCTAAATTTAAAGGAAGATTAGAATTCTTTAGTATATTACAAAAATCAAATAATTCTTCTATTGAGTAAAAAGAAAAGATACATGAAGTTTTTATTTTTGTAAGTTTGTTATTTTTAAAGAAAAATCTGGATTCGTTTGAAAAGAGTTTATCTTTAAGTACAGGGAAAAAAGTATCTGTTGTAGAAATATTATTTTCTATGTCAGATGGGGATTTTGTTATAAAAATTATAAATGTTTTGTTTTTTAATGAGAATAATTCGTAAGTGATATTGCAGTTGCAGAAATTAAAATCCAAATCTTCATTTGCTATCTCTAAAATTGCCATGAAAAATTTTTGAGTTTCTACAGAATTAGAAAGAAATGAATGTAAAGAGATGTTGTTTTCTTCTAATTCTTCAGAATTAAATATGATTTTTAGTTTTGTTTCAGCTAACTTTTCTATTTTCATAAAATTCCTCCAATAATTAAATTATACAATCAAAAAATAAAAAGTAAATGTCAATAAATGTATTGAAAATTTTATACCTAATTATATTTAAAAAAAGTATATAAATTACTTGAAAAAAACGATATATCAATATATAATATACCAATGAAAAGTACAAATTTCCGTAAGGAAAAATGGAGGTAAAATATGGCAACAAAAGAAAAGAATTTTTGGGTATTATTGATATTTTTGTTATCCGGATTAGTAATTGGAGGATTGCTTGGGGAGCTTGCAAATAGAGTGAGTTGGTTATGGTGGCTTTCATATGGAGAAAGTTTTGGACTTGCAACACCAGTTACATTAGATTTGAGTGTATTAGCGATAACATTTAGTTGTATGATAAAGATTAATGTAGCTAGTATAATAGGAATGGTACTTGCTATTATTTGGTATAGAAAAATATAGAGATATAAATATTTAACAAAAGAAAAAACATTTTTGAACTATGACAATTGAAAATGAAATTATAAAGAAGGGAAGATATTAATGAGCAGAAATAAACAGACAGAAATTTTAGGTGGTATTTTAACAGTTATTGTTTTAATATTATTAATTTTTCTTTCAAATGTAGAAGTTAATAAACTTTCATATATAGAGTCAGCGGTAAGTTCTATTGTAAATCCTATTCAAAGGATTTTCATTGATTTTAGAAATAAACTTCAAGGTAATTCAGCGTATTTTTCAAACATGGAAACTATAATGCAAGAAAATGAAGATTTAAAAAAGAAAAATAGTGAATTAGAGACGATATTAAGAGAATTAGAAATGATAAAAGCAGAAAATACAACACTTCAAGAATACATGAATTTAACAGAAAAATATGCTTCTTATCAAACAATTCCAGCATATGTAATAAATAAAGATGTAAGCAATTATAGCAGTACATTAGTTTTAAATGTAGGAATAAAAGATGGAATAAAAGAAAATATGACAGTAATTGCAGATAAAGGGTTAGTTGGACATGTTATTTCAGTTTCAGAATCTACCTGTAAAGTTCAAGTTATTATAGATTCAGCAAGTACAGTAAGTAGTTCAATAAGTACAACACAAGAAAGTATTATTTGTAAGGGGACTCTTGATAATGGCCAAAAACAAATTTTAAGAGCGTCATATATTCCAACTGGAGCTGAATTAATTCAAGGAGATAGCGTTTATACTTCAGGTGTTGGTGGAATATATCCAAAAGGAATAATAATTGGAACAATAAGAGAAATAGTAACAACAAGCAATATAACAGATAGATATGCGATTGTTGAGCCAGCAGTTGACTTTTCAAAAGTTGATACAGTATTGATAATTAATGAATAGGATGGGAATTTAAATGAGAAAAACTTTAACAGTAATTTGTTTAATATTAATTTTCTTTTTAATATATTTCCTTCAAGCAAACTTATTTAGCACTTTTACAATAGCAGGAATAAAACCAAACTTATTGGTAATATATGTTTTATTTATTGGGTTATTTGCTAACCAATTTATAGGAATATCTTTTGGTGTTGCAATAGGTTTGATATTAGATTTTTTATATGGTAAGACTATAGGAATTTCAGCAGTAATGTTTTGTGTTATTGGATATCTTGGTTCATATTTTGATAAAAACTTTTCTAAAGAAAATAAATTAACAATAATTTTTATGGTAGCAGGTGCTACATTTATCTATGAACTTGGAACATATTTTTTGAATTCTGTAATATTAAAGTTTGATAGAGAATTTTTATATTTTACAAAAATAGTTTTAATAGAAATGCTATATAATGTTCTATTAGCAATAATTTTATATCCATTAATCCAAAAGGCTGGATATATAATAGATAGAAACTTTAAGAAAAACAACATACTTACTAGATATTTTTAAAACTTATTTATTAAAATAATTAATAAAGAAGGTGAGATGACTGAAACAAAAGAGTGAATTAGAAAAATCGAATTTTAGATACAATGTTTTAACTGCAATAGTTTATTTGATTGGAATAGTTATTTTGATAAGATTATTTGATCTTCAAATAGTAAATGGAGCTGAATATAGAGAAGATTCGAATACTAAACTGACTAGAGAAGCTACAATAGAAGCTGCAAGGGGAAGCATCCTTGACAGGAGTGGAAACATTTTGGTTAGTACGGAAATGAAATTTTCTTTAGAAATGTATAAATCCAAAACAGATGATGAGCAACTTAATAATTCAATTTTATTAATGACTACAATCTTAGAGAATAATGGTAATTCATATATAGATACATTTCCAATAAGTATAGATCCTTTTGAATATCATTTTGATTCAGAGGAAGAATTAACTGCTTGGAAAGAAAAATATGATATTCCACAAACAGCTTCGGCAGAAGAAGCATTTTATCTGATTAGAGATAAATATAATATAAATAACGAAAATCCAAAAGAAATTAGACAAATATTAGCAATAAGATATGCCATATCTACTATAGGATATTCAACAACAAGATCGATAGCTATTTCAGATGAGATTTCAAGAGAAGCAGCTGTACAGCTACAAGAAAATTCTCAAAACTTAACTGGTGTTAATATTGTTGTTGAACCAGTTAGAATATATCATCAAGGAGAATTAGCTTCACATATAATTGGATATGCAAGTAGAATAAGCAAAGAAAATATAGATGAGTTTGCAGCACAAGGTGATACACATGAATATGATGTTGATGACAAAGTAGGGCAAACAGGAATTGAAAAAGTATTTGAAAATTACTTAAGAGGAAAAGATGGAATAAAACAAATTGATATGTCTGTTGATGGAACAGTAACTGGAGAATACACAGCACAAGAAGCAATTGGAGGTTCAAATGTTGTTTTAACAATAGATGCAAATCTTCAAAGAGTTGCAGAAGAGTCTCTAGAACGAAATATTATGAAAATAAGAGAAGGTGGATTTGGAGAAGGATACGAAGCAAAAACAGGTGCTGTTGTAGTAACAAATGTTAATTCGGGAGAAATTCTGGCAATGGCAAGTTATCCGGATTATGAAATTGGGCTTTTCTATGATGGAATTTCAAGTAGTAAATACAATGAGTATCGTGATGCTGGAGCATTTTATAATAGAGCATCTCAAGGAACGTATCCACCAGGGTCAATTTATAAAATGATTACAGCAATAGCGGGACTTGAAACAGGAAATGTATCTGTTGGAGAAATGATTAATGATAATGGACCATTCTATGTAACAGATGATCCAAATTATACAAAACATCCAAAATGTTGGTATTTTAATTCATATGGAAGAGGACATGGAAGATTAAATGTTGTTGGAGCATTGATGAAATCATGTAACTATTATTTTTATGAAGTTTCAAATAGAATAGGAGTAGAGACATTAGGAGAGTTTGCTAAATATTTTGGATTTGGTAAAAAAACAGGTATAGAAATTAGTGAATCAGTTGGTGTGGTTCCAGCTAGAAATTTGATAGAACGTAATTGGTCGAAAGCGGATACAGCTTCTGCTTCAATTGGTCAAGGTTTTGATACGGCAACACCGGTACAAATGGCTAAATATATTTCTATGGTTGCTAATGGTGGTCACCCAATAGATATGTCTTTAGTGAAAAGTGTAATTAATTCAAATGGAACTCAAGTTTCTCATGATGAATTAGTTGCTTATGAAGAAAAGAAATTAGGTAGAAAAATAGAAAAAACAGAAGATAAAAATATAAGTGAACAAACTATAAATGCGGTACATGAAGGTATGAGATCTGTTGCTGAAGAAGAGGGTGGTACAGCATATACAGTATTTAAAGATTTTGCAATAGAACTTGGAGGAAAAACGGGTTCTGCGGAAATGACTAGTATTAAAGATTCAAAAGATGTAATTGCTTGGTTTGCAGGTTTTGCACCTTATGATAATCCTGAAATAGCAATTGTTGTTATGGTTGAAAAAGGTGGACATGGATATTATACAGCGGAAGTTGTTAGAGATATTATGACAGAATATTTTGGAATGAATATACAAGAGACAAATGAAGATATGTCAGCTTCAATAGAAATAGAATCTTTTAGATAGAAAGAGGTAAAAAAGGATGTTAAATAATATTAAAATCAGCCAAACTACAAATGAAATTATATTGAATGTAAATGTTATTGCAGATATAAATGAGATTATGGAAGAGTTACAAACAAAACTTCCAAAATTAAGAGATTTCTATCAAACTTCAACAATTCCAATGAGAGTTACAGGAAGATTATTTACAGAATCAGAAATCAAAAAAGTAAAAGCTGCAATTAATGCTGAAATTCCTGTAGAAATTAAATTTGATGATATTTCGGATTTGCTAGGGCTACATGCGATTAAAAGAACATTTGAAGTTGACACAGATATATCAGAGACAAAATTTATACAAAATTCATTAAGATCTGGACATAGAGAAGAATATCCAGGTAGTATAGTTGTATGTGGAGATGTTAATTTTGGTGCAGAAGTAGTTGCCGGTGGAAATATTATGATATTAGGAGCCTTAAGAGGTGTTGCGCATGCTGGGGCAAATGGTAATACAATGGCAATGATATCTGCAAACAATATTGATGTAACTCAAATAAGAATAGCTAACCTAGTAAGAGAAGTAGGGGAAAAGGTTGATAAATGTCCAATTTGCAAAATAGAAAAGAATGAGATAATAATTCTTTAAAATTAAATAATTAAAAGTATCAAGGTTATGATTAATATAAAATCATAACCTTGTTTGTTTTTTTCTATGAAATTTATACCGATATCTAAGTTTTCCATTATACTTAAAAGATTTGCTATTTTTATATATTGTTCTAATTTATCTTGTTTGTTTTTTTCTAAATAAGGCATTAATGATTGTAGTAATTTATTTCTAGGGCAGTCTTGGTTTTGGTTAATTTTTGACATTATATTTTTTATTTTTAATATTGTTTCTATATCTAAAGAAAAATCTTGATTTTCAACAGGAGGAATAGAGTTTCCTCCTGTTATATTGTTTAAATCAATGTTTTTTTCTTTTAGAATATCTGAGAACTTATTTAAAACTTCAGAAAAATCATTTTCCATATTATTTATCGCCTTTATCAAAATTTTTGTTTAGACCAGAATTTTCTAGTATTGTTTGAGCTTTATATATGTTTTTCTCTAGTTCTTCTTTATCCATTTTAGAAATGGCAGCTAGAAGCTTATTTATATCCATATTATTCACTTTAAAATACCTCCTATTACCTAGATTAATATATTTATATGCATCTTTATTTAAAAGTTTCATAAATATTACAAAATATAGTAAATGATCTACGGGTTAATCGTTTTTGGAAATATACTATAGATATAAAATTGAAAAATGTAAACTAAAACAACATTATTTGGGTGTTTTTATACAATTCGACAAGAAAAAACACCAAATACAGGAGTAAAGGAGAAAAAAGTTTTGAAAAAACTTGAAAAAAAGCCAAAACTAGCTAAAAAATGCTTGAAATTGCTTGAAAAAGTTAACATAACAGTGTATAATAGTTATTGTATAGCGTTTTGACATAAAAAGCTTAAAAACTTATGAAAGATTAGGTATGTAACACAAATTTTATATTTAAAATGGGTGATGTTCTTTGAAATGAACTTCCGTAAAGGGTTATAGGCGGAAAAAGTCATGAAAACCTTGAATTGAAAGGGATTGGATATTGACTACTTATAAAAAAAGAGTAAAATTATACTTATAATAAATAGTAAATTAAGATACTATGTCAAAAAATTTGTTATTATGGGAGGAATTAAGATTATGCTTAAAAACAAAATTCTAGAAAAATTGTTAGCCATAATCCTAATATTTACACTAACCTTTGCAAATTTTGCATTTGTTACTGAAGCTTATGCTTCAAGTTTTGCAGAAAGCATATTAGGCTTAACATCCGACACTGGCCATAAAAATATCGGATTTACAGCTTATTTTGGAACCGAAGAAAATGATGAAGCTTCGGTTATTTGTGATGTAAATAATCAGGAATTGACTATTGGCATGAGCTTAAGCGTTCAAGATAGTGGTTACTTAAAGGACGCAAAAATAGCAATTGTAGAAACAGAAGAAGGAAATGGATTAAATTTCAAAATTAAACCTCAAGAAGACTTTGGAGAATATGTTCAAGCAATTGAAGATAATGTAGTAGTACTACAACAAATTAACAGTTCTTCAGAGGATGTAAAAATTCAAGTACCAATTGAGTACAAGAACGAATCATATGTTAATGAAAGTAAACTATCAAAAGAAGCTTTGATAGCTTTTTCAGGTATATATGTTGATAACGAAGGTGAAGAAAAAGAAGTTTCAAAGAAAATTTATTTAACTGTTAATTGGGAAGATTCAAGAAAAGTTAAAGTAGAAACAACAGCAGAAAAATATATTGACTTTGGTTCAGGTATTATTTTACAAACACTTGTAAAAGTTGATAGCACAACTGAAGGAAATACATTACCTGCAAAAGAATCTGAAGTTATAATTACAGCACCAGTAATTGGAGATAAAATTCCAAATAATGTTTATGTTGTAGCAAATAGTACAGCAGGAACAAACGGAAAAAATGTTGGTGAGGTTGTATTTGCTGAAGAAAATTGGAACTATAATCCAGAAGAAAACAAATTAACAATCAAAGTAAATAACGAAAAACAATTAGTTGAAGTTAATGAATTTGCAGATGAATATTTACAAGAAGCTGATCAAGAAGTTGTTGAAGAAGAAAGATATTTTAGTGGAACTGGTGTAGATGAATATCTAGTAACATACACATATATGGATTCTGAAATAGCAGAAGAAGCTGTGACTGTAAATTCAAACATTGAAGCTAAATTAACAACACTTAGTGGAAATTATAAAAACGAATATATCAATATAGTAACAAATGATGACGAAAATAAAAATCATGAATATCTTCTAGATGGCAAAATAGGAGACTTAGTATCTTTAAAAATAGAAAACGAAACTGAAGAAGTTTCAAAAGCTTACACATATGTTAATTACAATAATAGTAATAAGCATGAAATGGAATTTATAACAGAAACAATGGTTAATATTTCATATACAGAAATTATTGAAACATTAACTGTTGAAGATGTACAAAATACATACAAAGACAAAACAGGAAATTCTATAGAAAATAATGATTTATATTATAAACAAATTTCTGTAGCAAAAGAAAACTTTGTAGAAATCCTTGGAGAACAAGGTGAAATTAAAATAATGGATATATCAGGAACTGTAATTGGAGTTATTAATAACGAATCAGAAGTTAATGAAGAGGGAAGAATTACAGTAGGATTTGAAAATAAATATCCGAGATTAAATGTTGAAATGACAAAACCTGTTAAAGAAGGAAACATAGTAATTAAATCAGTAAAAGCTATGTCAAATTCTTCAGTAGATAAAGCAACATTTGCAAATCTTGAAAGTATAAATACAAAATCAGTATTAAAAGCAAAATACAATTATGTTCAAGATAAAGTTGAAGTAGGAAGTATAGATGTGACTACAAAATTAGTAGACACAACAACAAAAGCAGTACTTGCTATGGATAGAGAAAGTTTATCAACATTAGAGATGAATACTGATGTTGAATTAAGAATTGAATTAAATAACGCATCTGCAAGTTCAGATGTTTATGGACATTCAGTATTTGAAATTGATTTACCAGAATCAATTGAAAGTTTAGAGATTACAAACTCAAGCTTATTATATGCAGAAGGATTAAGCATTACTTCTGTTGAAGCAGTAGATAGAAAATTAGTAGTAACACTAGATGGAGTACAAGAAGGTATAAATTCTGGTGTGTTAACAAATGGTACAAATATAGTTCTTAATGCAAATATAAAAGTTAACTTATATACACCAGCAAAATCAGAAAAAATGACATTAAGATATACAAACCAAGAAGCTACAAATTATGAATCTGATGGAGTAAATGAATTAGAAGTTAACTATTCAGCACCAACAGGATTAGTTGTAGTAAATAGCGTATCTAATTATAACGACAAAGGATCTGTAACAGCTTCAGTAAGACAAGGTGAAAAAGTTGATTTAATTGATATATACGCAGAAGCAAAAACAGCTACAATGGAAATCATTGTGATGAACAATAACGGAAATAAAGTTTCAGATTTAGCAATATTAGGTAGAATTCCTTTTAAAGGAAATAAAGATATTGCAACAGGAGATAATTTAGGAACAACAAGTGATACAAAATTAGTTGGAGCTTTAGTTTCAGATGAAAGAATAAAAGATCAATTTACAATTTATTATTCTGAAAATGGAGAGGCAACAAAAGACTTAACTGATAACTCAAATGGTTGGACTCCAACTCCAGAAAGTTTTGATAATATCAAATCATATTTAATAGTACCAGTAGAAGAAAATTATGAAATGCAAGATACAGAAATTTTAAGATTTACATATCAATATGAAATTCCTGCAAACTTATCTCATAATGAAAATTTCTATGGAACATTTTTAGCATATTATACTAATAATTCAGAAGTAGCAGTTACTGAAGAACAAGCTACACCAGACAAAGTAGGATTGACAACAGGAGAAGGACCAGAAATGAGTTTGGTTATGTCTGTGGATAAAAATGCAGTTAAAGAAGGCGAAGAATTAGAAGTTAATATAATAGCTGCAAATGTTGGAGAATGTAAAGCTCAAGATGTAAAAGTAAAATTTGAAATACCAAATTCTACTAAATATATAGATACAAGTGTAGATGGAGCTGAAGCAGTACTAGATGGAAATACATTAGTAATAGAAGCTGCTGAACTTGAAAAAGAACAAGAATTAGATATTAAAGTTAAATTAGAAGTAACAAAAATTTCTTCTAATGATAAATTAAAATTTAAATCTACTTTAGAAGCAAGAGATCTTGGAGCAGTTATGACAGCAGAAACTAATGAAATTGGTGTTGAAGCTGCTGAAATCGAAGTAACACATAATAATAAATTAGACATGGAATCAGAACCAGATGTTTATGAAGTAGGTAAAAAAGTTGAATACAGAATATTTGTTACAAATTTAACAAATGATGTATTAAAAAATGTAGTAATAACAGAAGAACTTCCAAAAGAATTAAACTTTAAATCAGCTTCAATTATAGGATATGCAGATGATGGTATTACAGATATAGAGGTTGGTCAAGGAACTTTTGATGAACAAACAAGAGTTGTAACATGGAATGTTCCAGAAGTTAAAACAAATGTTATGGTTATGCTAGCTGTTGAAACAGCAAACTTAGAAGAAAATGCAACATATGCAAGTGCAGTAACAACAGTAAAAGCAAAAGCAGAAGGAACTTCGACATATGAATCAAACAAATTAACAACTAGAATTGGTAAACCAGTATTAAGAGTAACTCAAACAACAGAAAATACAGATACATATATAAAAGAAGGAGAAAAAATTAAATACATATTTACTATTGTAAATGAAGGTAAAGCTGTTGCAAGACATGTTAACCTTACAGAAATTATACCAGAAGGTATTGTTGTTGAAAAAGTAAATTATGTTGTAAATGGAATACCAGTTACAAAAAGAGTTGCATCAAATAAAGAAGTTGTTATATCAGCAAGTATTGCAGCTGGTTCAGAATTAGTTGCTACAGTTAGTGCAGTTGCAGCTGGATTAGATGGTGTTCAAGAAAAAACAATAACAAATTATGGTACAGTACATGCAGATAATATTGAAGAAATTCAATCTAATAGCATTACTCACATAGTAGAACAATCTGATAAAAATGCAATATCATTCGATGAAACAAATGGAGGAACATCAACATCATTAAATTATGATGGAGTTGTTTCAAATGAAAAAACAAATATTTCTAAAACATATAGAATATCAGGAACAGCGTGGTTAGACGCAAATAAAAATGGTATGAAAGAAGACGGAGAGGAATTATTACCTGGAATTTCAGCGAAATTAGTTAATAGTGAATCTGGTCTTATTGTAAAATCAATTACAACAGACTCTAGAGGAGGATATACTTTTACTGGAGTTGAAAATGGAAATTATTTAATAGTATTTGATTATGATACTGTTAAATATACAGTAACAGCTTATCGCAAAGATGGAGTTGACGATAGTGCAAACTCAGATGCTGTTACAACAAAACTTGAACAAGCAGGAAAATTAAGAAATGGTGCTATCACAGATGTTATTACAGTAGCAAATGGAAGTGTTTCTGGAGTTAACATTGGTTTTGTATATGCAGACAGATTTGATTTGAAACTTGACAAGACAATAACAAAATTAACTGTACAATCAGTAAAAGGAACAAATACAGATAAATATGAAAATGTAGATTTAGCCAAAACTGAAATTGCAGCAAAATATTTAGCTGGATCAACAGTATATGTTGAATATGAAATGAAAGTAACTAACATGGGTGATGTTGCTGGTTACGCTAAGAGAATTATAGATTACTTACCAGAAGGAATGACATTTAATTCTTCACTTGAAGCTAACTCAAGCTGGTATACAGGTAGTGATGGAAACATTTACTCTACAGGATTAGCTGAAAGAGAATTAGCTCCAGGAGAAACAGCAACAGTTAAATTAGTACTTACAAAACAAATGACTGATGAAAATACAGGTATCGTAAACAACTTAGCTGAGATTTATGAAGATTACAACATTTATGGTATCTCTGATTCAAACTCAACACCAGCCAATAAAGCACAAGGTGAAGATGATATTGACGGAGCAGACATAGTAATCGCAATTAAAACAGGTGAAGTATTTATAAATATTTCTGTAATAATTACATCAATGTTATTAGGAAGTATCGTAGTATTTATAGTTTATAATCATATTAGGATATCAAAGAAGAAAGGGGGTGTTTAATATGAATATGACTAAAAAACTTTCAATAGTATTTTTAATAGTAATTTCAATATTAAGCACAGCCTTTCTATATAAATCAAATGCTGTACAAGAATATAGTGGAGCGTTTGGAGATGAAAATAGAGGATTCGTTTATTATGAAAGAGAAAGCCATATTAAAGGTGAATATAATAACGAATATGAAGGATTTGAATTCACAACACTTAATGAAGATATGAGAGGTAGACTGATCATTGAATCAGTCCGCCAACACTCATATGATAATGGAGATTATATACCACTTAGTGACTTATATGATTTCTATGATGTGTTATGTTGCCAAAAGGGAACAAAATTACCTAGTATAAATGAAACTTATTTAAAAGGAGAAAATGGTGACAGATTACCAGTATCTTTCCCTTATTTAAATAAAAATAATGAAGGAATGCTTATTTATAACGATCCAGAACAAGAAGAACCTTTTGGATCAAGTAAATATACAAGTTTAACATTAGGTTTCTATGTTCCAGATGGAGATGAAGTTATAGCAGGACCAAAAGAAGCATATATTTTGGCTGAAATGGTAAAAGAATTAGAAGGTTCTGTATTCTATTATGATATTGCAACTGATGCAAATGGAAATAAAATTAAATATGAAGGTTCTTTAGAAGCTGCAGAAAAATTTTATATTGCTGATGAAGAATATTATATAGTAGAAAAAGAATATGTTGTAACATTACCAGATGGATCAAATGTTAGAGTTGAAGCAGTAAGCGATGGTAATGGTGGAATAATATATAAATATAAAGAAGGACATTATCAAAGTCATTATGAAAAATATGAAGGAAAACTAACTTGGCAAGATAGTAAATATGGAAATGGAGGAACATATCCATCATTCGAATGTTCAAATACAAACGCTCAAGTTAATTCTGGAGTAGTAAGAGGAGATAATGTTGTAGCTCCAGGAACTCCTATATATGTAACTGGAAGCAATATCGTTGTTAGAGAAGGTGACGAATATTATAGAGCAACAGTAGAAGGAAATAATAGTTATATCCAAATTGCTTGGTGGACTACATTATATCCAGAGTCAATTGGTCAACATGTTGCTGATACACCATTCTCTCAAGAAGCAGATGCTTTTGAGGCATATATTTTACAAGCAGCTGGTGTTACAGATAGAGATGATTTAAAACATAGAACAGAAACTGTTGTAGATGAAGAAACTGGTGAAGAAAAACAAATAGAGAATGCATTTGATATTAAATATGAACCAAAATGGATTACAGATGGAGATTTAGAAAATCCAGTAACAGTTTTTGAAGATGATAAACAATCATTATTAGTAGGACCTTTCTCAATTGATTATATTGAAGCAAGAGCTCAATTCGGTGGTAGACCAGTGGTTGAATTTGCTGGAATTACAGGTATGGAATTGTATACAGACGCATCTGATGAACCACTAGTACTTGAGACTGATGAGGTAGAAGGTGATTGGAAAATTGTATATCTTGATGGAGAAAGAACTGAAGAAGAATCAGAAAATGATGATTTTTCATTAAAATTTCCAAAATCAAATGAAGAATTTTATATAAGAATTTTTGACGCAGATAGTGCAACTCAAATTACTAATATAAAAGTACATTTTAGATATATGAATGCAGCTGGTAGCTGGCAAAAATTAAAAGGTAAATATTTTAAAGCAACATGGACAGAACAACATAGAGAATGGGATGTTTACAGACCAGAACCTCAATATGATGAAGAAGGAAACTTTACTGGTTATAAATCAGTATTTGATCATACAGAACATAGATATTGGTTAAAATTAAACGACATGAAAGAGCAAGATTCTCAAGCATTAGCTCTTGGTATAAAAGGTGCTAAATGGTATAAAACTACAGAACTTGAAAGAAAAGTTGGAATCAATGAAGGTAAAGTAATTATTAAAAAAGAATTAGTTGATGAAAACGGTGAAAAAATAAAACCAATAGATAATGATGATAAATTTACTTTTAAAGTTACTGTTGATGGTGCATTAAACTCTCAAACAGAAAAATTAAAAGTAAGTGCAGGAAAAACTGTTGAATCAAGAGTATACTATTGGATGGATGGAGAAGCTGCTCCAACATATACAGTAGAAGAAATTAAGATTCCAGATGGATATGAATTAGTAGAAATTGAAAATGCAACTGGAAAATTAAAGAAATTTGGCGGAGAGCCAATTAAAGTAAAAGCAATAAACAAGGTAAAAGCAAATAGTGGTTCAATTAATCTTATTAAAATAATGGAACCAACTAATATGCCTGGAACCACACTTGTAGGTCAAACATTTGACTTCAATGTAAAAATTAGCGGAACATTTACATATGACGGAAAATCAATTGTAAATGGAACAATAGATGTTCCAAAAACTGTAACTGCAGCAGCTGATGCTGGATCAGCAACACCAGTTTCAGTAGGACCGGTTTATTGGTATGGTGATGAAGCACCAACATATACAGTGACAGAAAATAAAAAAGCTGGAGCACAATTAATTTCTATAAATCCTGATACAGGAAAATTTGTTGCAAATCAAGAAAAAACAACAACAGTAACTGCAATAAATAAACAAGAAGTTGAAAAAGCTTCAGTAAGAATTATAAAAACATTAAAAGGATCTAGTGAATTTACTAGAGAATATATTGAATCATTAGTATTCAAATTTGATCTTAAAGTTGATGGACATGAAAAAGAAACTATAGTATTAAATACTCCAACAAAACAAAATGAAAATGGAGACTGGGTATGGGAAGGACTTTCAAGTGAATATACTTGGTTATATGGAAATAATCCGGGTTATACAATCAATGAGGTTGAAGTACCAGATGGAACTGTTTTCAATAGTGGAGAAAGTACTGTTTCAGGAACATTAGTAAGCAATAAACAAGATAATTATGAAGTTAAAAATCCACTTATAAATAATGTAACAAGTGGAAATGAAAAGAAAATCAAAATTACTAAAGTAGTAGAAGATGCTAATTTAGTAAATAAAGATTATAAATTCTTAGTAGTTGTAAAAGGAGTTGCATTTAGATATACACATACAGATGGAACAACATATAATTGTAATTCAGATCAAATGATGCAAATATATGATGGCGGAGCTGTTGTGTTAGATGCAAATGCTGATTATGATTATGAAAAATTTATAACTGTAAATGCTACTTCAACAGATGGAATAAATGGTAGAGGAGCTAAAGAAACAGGAACATTTACATGGTATGGAGACAAAGCTCCAAACTACATAGTAAAAGAAAGATTGCTAGGTGATGATATAGCTTCATCTGTAGAACCTTCACAAGGTAGTTTAGCTGCTGGAGAAACAGATACAATCGAAGTAACAGCTTGGAACAGAAATATTGCTTCAAAAGGTGGATATATTCATATAATTAAAACATTAGAGGATGCAGAAAAATTCTCACTAGAATATATAAAATCTTTAGTGTTTAAATTCGACATAGAAGTTGATGGATATAACAAAACAACGGTAGCGTTAGAACCAAAACTTGTTAATAATACATGGGTTTGGGAATACACTTCTGAAAGATACTCTTGGAAAAAAGAAGCTCCAAGTTATAAAATAACAGAGGTTGAGTTACCAGCTGGAACAGAGTTCAAAAGTGCAACAGGTCCTGAAGGATCAACTGTAACAGGAAAAACTGTAGAAGGTAAATTAAAAGAGAGTATTTCTCAAGAAGTATTAATAACAACTGATAATAGTTTTATCAACAAAGTAAATGGACCACATTCAGATGAATTAATAATTGAGAAAAAAGTAACACATGACTCTTTAAACGGAAAAGAATTTAAATTTGATGTAACTTTAAAAGGTACATTCGAATATAATGGAACACAATATACAAATACAGAGTTTGTTGTAGAAGATGTTGTAGTAAAAGGAGGAGAAAAATCAGCTCCAATCAAAGTTACATGGTATGGAGAAGTAGCTCCAACTTATGCAATAACAGAGGAATCTCATGATGATGCAAATCAAGTATCAATTCAAAATGGTGCTGGCTCATTTAGTTATGAAAAAGAAGAGGCGCAAGTTGCTACATTTGCTACATTTACAAACGAACCAAAATTAGTTGGTGGACAATTAATTATTACTAAAAATATAGATAATGGTTCATCAGATAGAACATTCTTATTTGAAGTTAAAATAGGAAATGAAAATTCTCCAAGTTTCACAGTTTCATTAAAAGCTGGAGAAATCTATAAATCAGATATGTATAAATGGTATATCTCTGAAGATGCTCCAAGATATTGGGTAAGAGAAATTAATCCAAATGATGGTTCATCTTCTAACTTAGGATATGAGTGGCAAACAGGACAATTAAGTCATGAAGGCGATGCTCTTGTATCAGTAGATT
>JAEIGA010006507.1_pt1 | contig 17791 bp, 17 predicted proteins | sample 9270691 | NCBI WGS metagenome assembly JAEIGA01 (sample SAMN17057246, study PRJNA624740) | gut metagenome | biome: biome; isolation source: fecal sample | host: Bos grunniens | place: China: Xizang | collected 2019 | reverse complement strand
CTGATGGATTATTATATGACAATGACATCTGATCCAAACGCGTATGCTGCAATGTCACTGTTGCAACGTGGGCAATTAAATATAAATAATTACGTTCATGTTGGCACGTGGGGTGGTTTGCCGTCTGAATGGCATGGCGGCGAAGCGTCAATCCCGATGTTCCTTGCATGGTACGTCGAAGGTCAAATAAAAGTTGCCAATGAAATCGAAGAACGTAAACGCCAAGGTGACCAAATGGTTATGATGGCGGACCCAATGAAAGATTTCTTGAACGAAGCGATAAATGAAGCACGCTTGTATTCTTATGACAGCGATGCAATATCTGCATTGATAAATTTGGCCAACACACCTGACAAAGAACGTGGGTCAGTTATATCGACAATGAATGCGGGATTAAATATATTCCGTCATCCTGCTGTAAATAAACATACGCGTCATTCTGATATTCATTTTACAGATGTTCGTGGTATGGTTGATCCAACCGACGGCAAGATGAAGCCAATTACAATATATCTGTCAATGAATGTTGCGGATGCACCTGCGTTCAGTCCGATAACCAGTATGTTTATTGAATTGTTGTCAAAATTCTTGATTGCTAATAAGCCAGAAGCAGTAAATCATGGTCAAAAATTAGGTCCGTACCCTGCCCTGTTTGTACTGGACGAAATGCCGACAATGAATAAGTTAGAGGCGATTATCCAAGGTCCTGCGGTTGGTCGTGGGCAAAAAGTATCATACCTGATTGTTGGTCAGGATATCAGTCAGATTGCTGAAAAATACGGTGACAAAGCCGCTGATACAATTATCGCAAATACTGCAGCCAAGGTTATTTTACGTGTAAATGACCCTGCGACCGCAGAAAGATTTACGCGTATGATTGGCAAGAAAAAAACCAAGAAGAAAGAAAAAGGCCCAGATGGCAAAGAAGTCGAGGTTGATAAAGAAGAAGATTTATTCAGTCCAATGGATTTAATGACGTTGCCAAAAGGAAAGCAGATTGTGTTGATGCAGGGCTATTATAATCGCCCAATTGAAGCGGATGGTGAATGGCACTTCTATCGTAAAAATGCAGTTCAAATTGCAATGAATGACAAAGTAAAAATGGGGCGTGCATCACCAATACCAGAATATTTAATACCAAAGCATCATCGGGCCCTGCGTTACGAAGGTGTGCCACGTGTATATGATGCCAAGACTAAAAAAGTCAGGGATTTAGCATAAAAATACCGGCAAATGCCGGTTTTTTTAATAAGTTTTTTCCTAAACAAAAAAAGCCGGCATTTACCGGCTTTTTATTTAGATTTTTAATTTATTTTTCATATCAATCAGAACAGGTACATCAACCCCCAATGATTTTGCACGTTCGATAAGACCGCATAATGCATGGATTCCTTCGACAGTGCCTTCGGGTTTTTGTCCGTTTGCAATTGCAATGCCACCGGAATAATTGCGGCTGGTGACGCTGGTGGCAGACAAGAACAAGTCACCCAGTCCGCACAGACCTAAAAATGTTGCGATTTGTGCCCCAGATGCGACACCGATTTTTGTTACATCGCCCCAAACGCGTGTGAATAATAATGCACGTTCGTTTTCGCCGCTTGCCATAACAGAATTATAACCACTGATTAATGCTGCTGCGTTTTTGCCAACACCACATATTTCTGTGCCGATAACGTCGCTGATTGGGTCCAGATATAATTTATTTAACGCTTGCTGGGCTGCTATGATTGCATTGTTTGTGCCTGCGACGGTTGAACCTGTTGGGACGCCTTGGGCGACTTCTGCTGCAAACTGTGGTCCAGACAGTACACCAAAATCAACACATTCTGGCAATTCTGTTTGTAATATTTCAGACATGAATTGGCCTGTGCTGCATTCTGCACCCTTGGTACAAATGATAATGGGTTGTCCGTTATAGTGAACGCGTGCCTTTTTCAGTGTTTCGCGGAAAAAAGCAGATGGTGTAACAACCAACCAAGCGTCTGTTTCTTTGGTGTCACCCATTTCTTTGGTAATAGACAGGTTTTCTGGTAATATAACACCGTCAAATTCTTTGTGTTGTCCATCGTATGACCATAATATTGTTTCGTTTCCACTGCGTGCAGCGGTTATTGCCAGTGCGGTACCCCATGCACCTGCACCAATTACGCCTATTTTCATTTTAGTTTCCTTATTTTTCTTTCGATTTCAGGGACAACTGTTAATCCATCGTCAGATAAATCAATTGCACGAATATATGATTCACGGGCTTTGTCGTATTCCCCGATTGATACATATATGTCCCCCAAGTGCACATATAATGGCGAATGTGATTGTGATAATTCGCCAACACGTTCCAAGACTTCCAATGCTGCATCAACGCCTTCACGTGCAGCAACAACAATACCCAATGTGTCCCATGCTGTAATATCAGATGGGTTCTTTGCTACCAGTGTCATTGCGTATTTGTATGCTTCTTCTATTTCTCTATTTTGTTTTGCCCAAATTTTTGCCTGCAAAGATACAATTTCTGCATCTACTTTCAGATTGTCAGATGCGAATTTTAGATCTTTCTGTGCAGAATCGTAATCGCCAAAAGAATAATATATTTGTGCCCTAGATTTTGCGAAAAACGCCCTGCCCGCATCGTCCAGGTTTTTGTTATTTAATGCACGATTAACAACACGTAACGCTGCACGTAAATTGCCAGTTTTTATATAATATCCCACAGTTTTGTTTATCACAGGTACAAATAATGGGTATTGTTTTAATGATTTTTCCAGCAATGCAATATCATTTGTTTTTTCTGCATTACGTAATGCAACAAATGGGAAAAATGGGCTGTCTGGGCTAATTTGTGAAAAGAACTGGTTGTAATCACCGGTGTTTGTATATAAAAATTGCCCCAGATAATAATTTATTGCATCTGTATTTTGTGTCATTTCTGGTGCGATAATTTGTGAAAATCGCAACATCAACATCGCAAGGTCAGAATACATTAATATCTGTGTGTGTGATACGTTCTGTATCAAACTGAAAGCCATTGCATTTTTATAGCCGCTATATACAGACCAGTCTGGGAATTTATCAAAGTCAATTAAAAACATACCTGCTGGTCTGGCGGTGTATTTTGCTTTTAATGCCCCTGCACTATCTATCATGTTGTGATGTGTGTAAAATGACATCAGGTACATATAGTCATTTATATTCATGAAATCGGTGCTGACAGATTTAAAATGTTGTGCAGCCTTATCGATGTCGCCCAGTTCAGCATAAATCTGTCCACGAACAAATTCACGCCATGATTCATTAACAGGCAATTTTTCGATAAATTTAAATGTATTTGTACGCCAATCATTTGCAATCGCAGGCCAAATTCTGAAAGGTGCAATCAGTGCAGAATCGTCTTTTTTATGACGGTTGTGCATTTCTTGCCATTTGTCATTTTGAATCAACCATGCTTCGTATATAAATTTTGCAGGCAGTGTTTTTTCTTCGCGTAATAAGTTCGCATTGTGTGGTAATTTTCCGCCTAAAAATTCTGATATCAGTTTGGTATTGCCAACGACTGTGACGTCTGTGTCTTTTAAGTTATTGGTCAGTCTTAATGCTGTGTCAAAATCATTGACGTATATTGCATGTTGAGCTGCCAAAAAAGAACCAAACTGTGTTTCTGGAAAGTGGTATGTGCCACCGGTTGAATTTTTGTTTGTTGTGCCCCATATTGTAACCCCTGTTACAACAAGAACAGTGAACAAACTGATACCAATAAATAAACTTTCTATTTTTCTCATGATTATGATAGAATACTCTTTATGAAGAATAATGTCAAATTTGAAGAATATGAAAATATGTTGCGTCAGTGGTCGCAGCGTATGAATTTGGTTGCCCCCAGTACATTGGTGGATATAAAAACGCGTCATTTTGCCGATTCGGCACAATTGGCGAATGTTTTGCCACGTGATGTAAATGTGATTGATTTGGGCAGCGGTGCCGGATTTCCGGGCGTTGTCTTGGCGATATTGGGTTGGAATGTAACGTGTATTGAATCAATCGGTAAAAAAGTTGCGTTTTTATCGGCAGTCAAAGAAAAGTTAGAACTGGAAAATCTGACAATATTTCATGGTCGTGTTGAAGATTATGTCCGGGGTTTGCCGGCAAAAAGCAATAAAATTGTGTTCACGGCACGTGCGTTTGCATCTTTGACAAAGATAATGGATTATGTTGCAAAGACAAAATACCGGCTTTTTTTATTAAAAGGCCGGGAAATAGAATCTGAAATTGCAACTGCAAAACAAAAATATCGTTTTGAATATTCTTTGGTGCCGTCAAAAACTGGTGATGGCTTTATAATAATTGTTGATTTTTGTCGGTAATTTCATGTGAAATTTTACTTAACATATTGATAATAGTTAAAAATAATAAAAATATAACAAAAACACCGGTAATTGCCGGTGTTTTTGTGTGTTGTGTGTTTAGTTGTGTTTCATGTGAAATAATGTTTATTGTGTTGATTGTACTGTGTTTTTGTTGTGTGATTTTTAAAGTCTTGACCGAATCGATTGGTTTTAATATCTTTGTATTAAAATAGGAAAGGAAAATGACATATATTATTGCGTTTGCAAATCAAAAAGGTGGGGTTGGTAAAACAACGACTGCAATTAATATTGGTGCGTCGCTGGCCGCAATTCAAAAGCGTGTTTTGTTAATTGATTTAGATCAACAAGGTAATGCTGGAACAGGGCTTGGGTTTGAACGTGCGTCACATCGTCAAAGTGTTTACGGTGTTATTATGGGGACTGCAAATGTCGCAGATAATATTTTGACCACCGCTGTCAAAGGTTTGCATTTGTTGCCGTCTTCTCAGGCGTTGGCAGGTGCCGATATTGATTTATTGGATATGGAAAACCGCGAATTTCGTTTACGTGATGCGTTACAGCCGATTTTGCCGTACTATGATTATATTTTGTTGGATTGTCCACCTGCGTTGGGTTTTTTGACAATTAATGCATTGACTGCTGCAGACAGTGTTTTAATTCCGTTGCAATGTGAATTTTTTGCCCTGGAAGGCGTTCAACAATTAACTGATACGATATCTGTTGTAAAAGAAAAATGGAATCAAAATTTGGATATCTTGGGCGTGTTGTTGACGATGTACGAACGCAGATATAATGTTACACGTGCTGTTGATGATGATGTTCGTGCCGCGTTTGGTGATAAAGTGTTTAAAACTGTTGTTCCACGTAATGTCCGTGTGTCAGAGGCACCAAGTCATGGTATGCCCGCGTTGTTTTATGATTTTAATTCCAGCGGTGCACAGGCGTACTTGCGTGTCGCAACCGAAGTAGTTCAAAGAACCGAAGGGGGGTATGATGGCGAATAAATTTGGACTTGGTCGTGGTTTGGCTGATTTACAGGCGTCTCGTGGGACGATTCCTGATATATCATTGTTAACCCCCAGTGAACGTGTTGTTGTAAAACAAATACCGCTGGCACAAATTGGTGCAAATCCAGACCAGCCACGAAAAACATTTACAGAAGCTGAATTGGCAGATTTGTCCGCGTCTATAAAAGAGAAGGGCGTATTACAGCCGATTTTGTTACGCAGTGTATCTAATCGTCCATATTTGTATGAAATTGTTGCAGGGGAACGCAGATATCGTGCGTCAAAAATGGCTGGGTTGTCTGAAATTCCTGCGTTGGTAAAGACGATTGATGATACAAACGCAATGGAAATAGCGTTGATTGAAAACGTTCAACGTGAAAATTTAAATCCAATCGAAGAAGCGAACGCTTATAAAAACTTAATGGAATGTTGCGATTATGAATTGCCGGATGTTTCGCGTTTAATTGGAAAGTCAGAAAGTTATATTCGTAATATGTTGCGTTTGACGTCACTGCCGGACAGTGTGCAAAATTTAGTTGGGCAGGGCGAATTATCTGCATCGCATGCTCGTACAATTGCGGTTGCTGAAAATCCAGAAGAATTGGCTCATAAAATTATTGCTGATAAATTGTCTGTTGCTGATACGGATAAACTGGTAAAGTCTGCACCACGTGCATCCGGTTCGCGTAAGCATACAGCCAAAACCATAGATGCTGCAACTGTTCGTGATATTGAAAAGAAAATATCCAAGGCTTTGGGTGTACATGCAAAACTGTCTGAACGTCGTGGTGGTGCGGGCAGTATAACATTATCTTTTTCAACACGTACCCAGTTGTTTGAATTGGTTGAGAAAATAACAAAGTAAAAATGTTTAAAAAAAGCCGGTAAAAGCCGGCTTTTTTTGATTGGTTAATATTGTAAAAAAACACCGGCTTTTACCGGTGTTTTTTATCTTTTTTAACAAATGTTATTATTTAACAGTTGTTGTTGCGTTACGGTTCATTTTCCAAACTTTTTCGCCTGTACCTTTTACCAATGGGCGTTCTTTACCATAAGAGATAGTAGAGATACGTTTTGCACTGATACCGTCATTTACGATAACTGACTTTGCAGCGTTTGCACGACGTGCACCCAAAGCCAAGTTGTATTCTGTTGAACCACGTTCGTCGCAGTTACCAGCGATTTGGATTTTAACATCTTCGTGGTTTTTCATATACAAAGCCTGACCCAACAGGTTGTTTTTCGCTTCTTTAGAGATTTCAGCAGAGTTGAAATCAAAGAATACACGTTGATTGTTCAAGTCAGCAGGTTCAACAATAGAACCACCGCATGCAGCCAACAAGCCTGCAACGCTAGCCAACAAAGCAAAATTTTTAATTTTCATGAAAATACTCCCTTGAGTTTTTGTTGCTCGTGCTATATTGTATAATAAAACGTTTGAAAAATCAAGGAAAAACAAAAATGTTCAAGGACGCATTGCGTGATTTAGTGTTGTCTGGTGTCCAATGGGAATTGGCAGAAAATGCGACTGTGGTATCACAAACTGCTGTAAAACAACCTTCGCAAAATCCGGTTGTTAATGGGGCAGGGCGTGCAACCCCTGTTGTTGTGCCACCAATCGCACCTGTGCAGTCTATATCGCTTGATACGGTGCGTTCAATGGCGGCCAGACCAACGGATATTGATGCGTTGAAACGTATGATTCAAGAATTTAATCATCCATTGCGTAGTGGGACAACAAATACGGTGTTGCCGCATGTTGGGACTGGCAAACTGTTGATATTAACAGATATCCCCAGTTCTGATGATGATGCGTCTGGTATTGTGTTATCTGGCAGTGCTGGTGACCTGATGGATAAAATGTTACAGGCAATTGGTTTAAGTCGTGCAGATGTATCGATTTTACCTATGCTGTTTTGGCGTACACCTGGTGGGCGTACGCCAACCACAGAAGAATTGGAACTGTCACGACCATTTGTTAACAAGGCGATTGAATTGTTGTCGCCCCAGGTTGTTTTGACGTTGGGGTCGCTGCCTGCATCAGAATATGCAAATGTAAATCTTGCAAAATCGCATGGTGTGCCTGTTGTTTTGGAAAATGGCATAACTGTTGTACCAATATTTCATCCAAATTATTTGATATTAAAGCCTGCGGCAAAACGTGATGTTTGGAATGCCCTGCAAAATATGCAAAATATCTTGAAAAATGCTTAATTTTAGTTAATAATTTCCTTATGTTTAACAAAGGAGCCGAACATTAAACCTACATTTAATCGTGATAATCGCCGTGATACGGGACCACGTATGAATAATCGTATTACTGCCAAGACAGTACAAGTAATTAATTTTGATGGCCAAAATATGGGTGCTATGCCGATTGCCCAGGCGTTACAGATTGCATCAGATGCTGGTCTGGATTTGGTTGAAATGAACGCAAATGCACCTGTTCCAATTGTGAAAGTTATGGATTATGGCAAATTCAAATATGAACAGAAAAAACGTGCGTCCGAAGCGAAAAAGAATCAAAAAACAACAGAATTAAAAGAAGTTTGGATAAAGCCTTTTATCGAAGAAAACGATTTGAATATCAAATTGAAAAAAGTTTTTGAATTTTTGGGCGATGGTAACAAGGTTAAAATATCTGTTATGACCAAGGGTTCAAAAAAGGTTTTGGCACGTGGAAAAGATGCTGTACCAGAATTATTTGCACGTATCTTGGAAATTGTTGGTGACAAGGGTAATATGGAATCAAAGTCTAAACCAGACGAAAGAACAAAATCAATTATCATTGCACCTGCGAAATAAAAAAAATCCCACGTTTGTGGGATTTTTTATTTTTATATCAAACAAGCCAACGTCGCACCTGCATTTTTAAGCATAAACCATCCAATTCTGTAATCTGTGGCATATACTGTGAACATGAACATCGCCAATATTGCAATAACCAGAATAACACTGCCACGTTTACCACGCATGCAATACAGTGATATATTATAGAACAAGAACAGAATATATATATCAACCAGTAAACTGATGACCCAAATTGACACACAGTTAAATGCCAACGCGTTTAATACCAAAATTGCAGGATATATAAAGAATACAGATGCTAACCCTTTGATTGCGATTTCCCAGTCGCGTTCGCCACCTGTGATTTCAGATACCAGCATCAACAATCCGCCCATAACGAATAACAGTGCCACAGCCAGTACAGGTACAACAATAATCGCAGTAAATATTGACCCCAGTGTGATTGATGCACCACCCAACAGTCTGATGAATAAAACCAATATGCCACCCAGCAAACCGTATAAAAATGCTTTTAACATAGATTCTTCCAAGTTTCCGTCTGCGACAATCTTGGTAAAATAACGTTTTGGGTTAACAATTACATCATGAATATGTTTTAATGCGTTCTTAAATTTTTTCTTCATATTTATACCCCCATTTGATTATTTATATTTTTGCTTTATAATTACAAAAAATCAATGGAAAAAACGATGATAAAGGTAACTATTGCAGGACGCCCAAACACAGGTAAGTCCACATTATTTAATGCGTTGACAGGTACGCGTGATGCACTGGTTCATGACAGACCAGGGGTCACACGTGATACAATTTCTGGCGTATTTCGCGATCGTCCATATTCGCTGTATGACACGGCTGGACTGGAAAACGCCCGTTCTGGTATTGCACTGGATTCAACAAATATGGCATTTTCTGCGATTGCAAATTCTGATGCCGTGCTGTTTGTTGTTGACGGTCGTGTGGGGTTAACCAATGAAGACCTTGATTGGGCCAGATTGGTAAAGCGTAAAACGCATGCCCCAGTATTATTATTGGTAAATAAAAGCGAATCGGATAAGCGTTTATCAAATGTTCATGACTTTTATAAACTTGGTTTTGGTGAACCAGTATTGATTTCTGCAGAACATAAACGTGGTTTTGATACTATTTATGAATTTTTGGATAAAATCGCTGGTGAACCAGCAGATGATACAGAACAAAAAACAGAATCAGTACCAGATAATCGCATCAAGATTGCTGTTTTGGGACAGCCAAACGTTGGTAAATCAACATTTGTAAATCGTGTTTTGGGTGAAAAAAGACAAATTGTTATGGATGCACCTGGGATTACGCGTGATACTGTAAAAATTCCAACAAAATTTTATGGTCGTGATATTGTGTTAATGGATACTGCTGGTCTTCGTCGCAAGGCTGGGGTCACAGACGACGTTGAAACACTGTCTGCATTAAAGTCTTTGGACGCAATCGACAAGGCGGATGTTGTAATACTGATGGTTGATTCGACCAAGAATATTGAAAATCAGGCACTGGGTATTGCGGCACGTGTTTATAATGCCGGTAAAATTTTGTGCGTGGCATTGAACAAGTGGGATTTGGTTGAACCAGAATTACGTGATGAAAAACTGCTGAAATTAAAGCATCAGTTTTCAAATTCTTTTCATCAGATTATAAAGCCGATGATATTGGCTGTATCTGCAGAAACTGGCACTGGTGTTCAAAATATGTTCCGTCGAATTTATGAACAGTGGGATATTTCAATGGCCCAGGCACCAACCAGTTTGATTAACAGAATTGTTGAAAAATTGGTTGCTGACCGTCAGCCACCTTTGTCACGCTTGAAAAGACCGATGAAGATTAAATTTGCACGTCAAACAGGTCGTCATCCAATGAAGATAACGATAAATGTTGGTGGTGCATCTGATATCCCAGAATCTTATACTCGTTATTTACGTCGTGGATTGGCGACCGCATTAAAATGGGAACATTTGCCGATTATTATTGAATACGACAAGGCTGAAAACCCATATGATTAAGCACTGGCATTTGCCAGTGTTTTTTTATAATACTGATTAAAATTTGTGATATAATATTTTTGTTAAAAACGAGAGAGATTGTATGAAACGCACTGCTGAAAATATTATTTCGCTAAAGAATATTAATAAAAGTTTTCCATTGGAATTAGGGGGCGAACAACAGGTTTTGTTTGATATAAACTTTACAATCAAGGCCGGTGAATTTGTTGCAATTATGGGCCCATCTGGTTCTGGAAAATCTACATGTATGAATATAATCGGTGCATTGGACACTGCCAGTTCTGGTATATATGAATTATATGGTCGTGATGTGACTGGGTTGACCCCAGATGAATTAGCAACTGTCAGAAATGAACATATTGGTTTTGTTTTTCAGCAGTTTAATTTGCTGCCAAAACGCAGTGTGTTGGACAATGTAATGTTGCCATTGATGTATCGTGGCCTGCCAATGAATGAAAGAATTGAACGTGCACGTGAAATGTTAAAGCGTGTCGGTTTGGAAAACTTTGAAAGTTATCTGCCAACACAATTGTCTGGTGGTATGAAACAGCGTGTTGCAATTGCACGTGCATTGGCTGGTAACCCAAAACTTATTTTGGCGGACGAACCAACTGGTGCATTGGACAGTAAAATGGGAAATGAAATATTAAAGTTTTTTAAAAAACTGAACGATGATATGGGGATTACAATCGTAATGATTACGCACGAATTTGATATTGCAAAATACGCAAACAGATTGATACATATTCGTGACGGAAAAATCAATTATGACGGCAAAATTCCAAAAGATGAAAGAAATCTATAATCAGGGCAGGGGGGAAACAATGACATTTAATGATATTTTAAAAGAATCTTGGTTGTCAATCAGTGGAAACAAAGTTCGTTCTTTCCTGACTGTTTTGGGTATTATTATTGGTGTAATGGCTGTGGTTATAATGGTTGCGGTGGGTGAAACTGTTCAAAAGTCTATTACAGACCAATTTTCATCACTTGGAACGAATACTATTATGATTCGTGCAGGTGCCGCACAACAAGCCGGTGTCAGAACAGGTAATCGTAACACATTAACAATCCAAGACGCAGAATTTATTGGTCGTCTGCCAGATGTAATGGCGGTCAGCCCTGTGCAAAATGGTGCCGCCCAGGCGATTTATGGAAATAAAAACTGGGGTACATCAATGGTTGGTGTTTATCCAGATTATGCAACTGTACAAAACGTAGAAATGCAGTACGGCACATTTTTTGATATGGCGGCTGTTCGTAATGCGTCAACCTATGCTGTTATTGGTCCAGAAACGGCCGAAGAATTGGGCCTGCCAGAAAATCCTGTTGGTGAAGTAATTCGTGTTCAAAACACGCCTTTTGTTGTTATTGGTGTGACCAAGGCCAAAGGTGATTCCGCCATGGGCAGCCAAGACGATATGATTATAATCCCAATTACAACATTGAAAAAACGTCTGCAAGGCAGTCGTTTCCCAAATTCTGTTGGTATGGTTGCATTAAAATTGTTTGCAGAATCAGATAATAACTTGGCGATTGAACAGATTACATTGCTGTTGCGTCAACGTCACAGATTAAAAGATGATGCTGCAGACGACTTTCAGATAATGGATATGAAACAGGTTATGGAAACAATGAATACTGTTACGGGCTATTTAAAATTGCTGTTGATTGCGATTGCGGCTGTATCATTGTTGGTTGGTGCAATTGGTATTATGAATATGATGCTGGTGTCTGTTGCAGAACGTACGCGTGAAATCGGCATACGCAAGGCGATTGGTGCCCGTGAACGTATGATTATTATTCAATTCTTGTCAGAATCTGTTCTGATTTCCTTTATTGGTTCTATGATTGGTCTGGTGATTGGTGTTGGGCTGTCCCAGGGGGTCGGTCGCTTTATCTTGGGTTATAATGTTCCGTTCAGTATTTGGCCAGTTATATTATCTGTATCTGTTGCGGTGATTGTTGGTTTGTCGTCAGGTGTAATGCCTGCGATGAAGGCTGCAAAATTGAACCCAATCGACAGTTTAAGATATGAATAAAAATAAGATTACAGGAGAGAGTATATGAAAAAAATATCTGCATTTATTTTACCGTTGCTGTTAATTGCATGCGACAAAAAAACAGAATATCAAGAAATTAAATTCAAGGCATGTTGTGGTATGGAAGAAAAATACGGTTTAATGACACTGAAAATATCTTCGGACGATGTGATGTTGAATGTTGGTGGTGCTGATATCAAAATGACATTACAAGACACAGGTAATAGCAGGGCATTAAACCAGCATATAGGATGGACGGGTGTACTGCCAGAAACAAATAAAGAATTGTTCGTATATGGAAATTATAATACCGAAACAAAAGAAATGGAAATATACTCGTTTGCAGAAGAAAACCATAATTATAGTATAGATGTAGTGTTTTATGCCGATTTAGCAGGATTTACTCCACCTACAGAATCAGAAAAATGTATCGAAGAAATACGATCGTTGACAGTAACAAGTTTTAAGAATGTGTTTGTACAAAAACAAAGCAAGGTTTGCGGAACACGTATTGATAATGATGATTGTAGACCAGATACTTATTATTCTCTTATAGAACCAACAGATGCAGTAAAGATATCGCAAAACTGGGGCCCAGAAGATTTTGTAGAATATTCTATTGATAAAGAAAAGAAATATAAAACAGAACCATGTGATGCATTGTCTAATCTGAAAAAATATATAGAAGAACATAAATCAGAAACAGAACAAGTGCTTTATGAAGAAGACAAATTATGTCATGCAGGTTCTAATGATATTTATTTTATATGTGATACTGATGATTATAATAGTTTTTATTATAAAATATCGCTTTGCAATAATGGAATACAAACATTAACAGAATATCATATTTTTGGCAGTAGGATATTTGATGATAGCAAATATTTGTTATCTGCATCACAAACAGAAAATGGGGTTTTGTATTCTATGGAATATGTATATCCAACAGAAAAAAAAGATATTTTATATAATAATAATTCTGTAGTGTTAAGCTATCCATATAGAGATAATAAGCCAGTTGTTTGCGAAGTAGTTGACGAACTGGCACAACATCAAATATGTGCAAGGGTAATTGATAAAAGGGTAAAACAAGATAGTGTTGCAGGCACAGTAGAAATGGAAATGCGTTATAATTATGATTCGAAGACACAAAAATATGAAACCAAAACAGTTACACTGTCTGCAGAACAAGCGTTGTCTGTATCGCCAAATTGGGATTATGCCAATGGTATAAAGGCGTACAAATATGGTACAGAAGCGTATGAATCAGACGCATGTGTTGTAAATGAAAGACTGAACGATATGTATAACAAAATCATAGGGGAATTAGAAGAAAAGAAATAAAAATCCCCCAAACGGGGGATTTTTTATAATTCTACTCTACCATTTGTGGCGACCAAGTCTGCCATCATTTCGATTCTGCCACCCGCTTCGCGTAATATTAAATCGCCTGCGGCAATTTCTGCGTAATCCAATGGGTCTGATACATATGCATCAAATTTACCAGCGGCAACCCATGCCAAATCCAGTGCAGGGCATCCTGTTACGCGTGCATCGCCAACCATTGGACGATCATCAGATGTGTTATATGCGATTGTTAAATCCGATTCTTCGGACAGATTTGAAACTTTGATTCTTGCAGAATGAAATGCAGAAAATACGTATGCACCACGGCCCGCTTCTGCATAATACAGTCTTTCATCAATTGGGGAATAAACCAGTGCGATTTTTGTTTCATCATTTGAACGTAACGCCAATGATATCGCAAAGTGTGGATTGCCACGAACAAAATTTGCAGCCCCAGACAACGCCAACACAAATTCATCACGACCGTCACCAGTGTGTGTTGTGTTTGGTGTCAACAGTCCTGCATTTGGACGAACCAGCAACAAGTCAGACAAAATGCTTTCTTCGATTCGTGCAGATGCTTTTTGAACAAAGTCACGTGCACCACGCAACGACTGTTGCAGGTTTTCTACTTCGCCAAAATCACGACGTAATCCAGACGCTGTACGTTGCAACGCCATAAACATTTTGTTTAATTCGGTTGAACCCTTGATCAACAATTCCATGTCGCTGCCCCCATCAGACGAAAGTTAAATTTAGAAATTGAATCCAGCAAATTTGCTTTTAAATTCTGCAGCACGTTGACCTTTGTCACCTGTGTTTGAACGTTGACCTGTCCATGCAGAATGGTTCAAGTTATCTGTTGATAAAACCAAGTCTTTTTTTACAGAAGAGTACATTTTTACTGTCTTGCCGTCTGTTCTTGTGACGTTGATTTCATGATATTCAGGATGAATTCCTTGTTTCATTGTATTACCCTTTTTTAGAATTTTAGCCTGCGAATTATACAAGGAATTTTACAGAAATCAAGCAATATTAGCATTTTAATATCGGCCAATGCATCCCAGGTATGAATTTCCCGTAGATTCCAAGATATTTATAAACTGATTTTGATTTTTGCCAGAAAACAGTGCCAAAATTGTTCCTGTATCTGTGGCCAACATGTCCGCCACGGTTGCAATACCAGAATTCATCTTTTTAAAGAATCCACTGGATGGACGGATTTCGGCCGCCAATAACTGATTTGCCCCGTTTGATTTTGCGTTTTTCTGGGATTCAATAACCATTAACTGACATTCTGGGGAAATAATTAACTTATCAGTGACCACAGCATCGCTGCCAAGCAATTCACCCCACCAGCCGGTTGACCCACAAAAAATTGGCATATAAATTGTTGCACTTGGGTTCTGTTCCAAGATTTCTGAAATATCTTTGTCATCATTGTAAACATCTGGCATAACGCCTGTTGAATTATTTATAACCTTACGTGCCAACTGGTATTCGTTATCCCCAGTTGTTTTACGTGGCCAGTAAAGAATCGGAAACTTTGTCATCACTGAGAATTATATCAGATTCGGAAGATACAAAAAAGGGGGGCAAGTTAAATAAAGCACTTGATTTTTTATTTTTTTATTTTTTCGTACCATTTTTTGCCGTTTTCCCACAAGATTTTCAGGTCTTTTTCCAGTTTGTCATAGTATTCAGTAGATATCTGAACATTGAACAAAGTCTTGACCAGTGCAGGAATCATCGTCATAAACATTGCCATAAACAGCCCCATCAATATAATGGTTATCAGACTGTCATTTTTCATCATCAATGCATCCATCAAGAATTTCGAATCGTTTTGTGTCAGTGCTGTATTCAATGCACTTGCACCACCCCAATCGCCAAATACAGCGTTTAAGAACATGATTGCAAATGATACAAATACGCCAGTCATCGCAATCCCTAATGTTGCAGATATGACGTTATTTATTATTGATTTCAGTGATGTGCCAACGCCAGCCAATGAAATTTTCCAATCTTTGAATAACCATGCCAACAGCATTAATGGTAACATCACTAAATCCATGGATAGTTTTATAAATACTTCCAGAAAATACATTGGTATCGGCAACAGGGCCATAAAGAATAATGTCAAAACCAATGCCCCTGCAAAGAATAAAATAACATTTGGAAATATTGGAATTGCCCACATTATTTTATGCATATAATCTACGTTAAAAGACATGTTCAACATTGCCCAGCCAATTGCCATCCCCAGACCTGTCATTTGATGAACACCGCCCAGTTCGCATGTCAGATTATGACGCAATTTTGGTGAAAAAGCACCCTTGTTTGAAACGTTGTTTATGTTTGTTTGAATGGTTGACGGATCTGCCAGTGCAGTTGCAACAACACACTCGTCGAATTTATCATCATGAACCGTCATACGATTCAGCGTTAATCCGACATTGAATATTGGTTCGATTGCAACATCTGTAATCATACGGGGCAGTGGTGCCAGTAACAATGCACAAACAAATCCCAGTTTAAATATATGATTACCAAACGTAGTTGCGATATCCCACGGTTTGTCCCATTTTGAATTAATGAAATTAGATATCAGTACCCATGTAAACCATATTGCAGTCAAAATTACTGCCACAGGTACGATTGTATGACCTATTGCACTGTAAACGCGTGTAATCAGTCCCGACATTGTTGACATAATGTCTGAAAACATCTGGCATGACCAACAACTGGAAAAGAATTTTAATGCTTCTTCCATATTTACAGGTGCCATTGAACGATAAATCGAAAATCCTGCGATGGTGGCAACGCCCGCGATTCCGCCAATAACAAAAGGTGAAACGGCACCCGCACCAAACGGCAGGAAAGATAAAAATACAATCCAAAATTTTTTTAACCGATTCATTACTTTTAAGTATATCATATTTTATAGCAAATGTGATATAATTGAAAACATAATGATATAGAGAGAATGACTTTACAAAAACGCTTGTTTTTATTAGCAACTGTTTTTACGGCATTTTTTGTGCCGTCGATGGCGTTTGCAGGCAATATTATTGATGCACTGGATTTGTCTCCTTTTGTGCCATTGGTGCTGGATTCGATGATGATGGTGGCAACAGGTGTTTACGAATTTTTTGTTGGTGATGGTAATCATACTGGAATTATTTATGTTTTGATATGGACTTTTTTGGGGTTAACGATTGCGTTATCGCTGACGAAAATGTATTTGCCAAAAAAATGGGTGTCTTTTTTTAATTTTTCCGGTGGCGGTGATTTTGCAGAAGGCAAGACAAGTGCTACAAAAATATTTGAAGATGTCTTTAGACCCATGATTCGTGCGGTAATTGCATCACTTATATTGCTGCAGTTAAAACCTGTGTATTTAACCCAGTGGTTGATAAATCCGTTTTTGGAATTTGGTTCTATTTACACATCGCACATTGTATCAAAAGTAAATGGTATTGATACAACAGCAGAAACTGTGGCGTGCCCAGCAGATGTTTTAGCCAAGGAATGGATTTCCAAAGATTCTTGTGAATTTTTAACTCAACCTGTGGCTGATTTATCTCGTGCAAATAACCAGATTATAAAGCGTGGATTTGATTATCTGACCAATGGTTTGCGTGGATTGCTGACGTTAATACCGCATGGTGGCGAAGATTTTATGAATGTACTGACTGGCATAATATTAATATTTACGTTTGTCAGTTGTAATATATTTATGGCGTTATTGATTATTCAAGGAATATTCAATTTTGGTGTGCAACTGATTTTATATCCGTTTTATGTATTAACATATGTTTTCAAAAGCAATGATAAATGGCTTGATATATGGCCCGCCTTTTCTGGTATTACCAAGGCGTTACAACAGTTAATTATAACAATGATTGCGTGTGCGTTTATTCTGTGCATCAATGTTGCGATTATCAAAGCACTGTTTCAGTGGAATTCTTCGGTGTTTGTTGTTGCAGCAGGGGGCAGTGCAACTGCAAATGTTCCGCAACAGGTTGCGGGTTCGCTGGGGTTTGGGCACCATTCTGTGTTGTGGATATCAGCAATAATGACCTTTTATTTAATGTTCAAGATATTTGAATTAACGCGTAAACAGTTAGATATGTACGTCGGCAATGGTATGGATACATTGTACAAGAACGTTACAAACGATACAAAAGTATTTT
>JAEIGA010006506.1_pt1 | contig 17793 bp, 13 predicted proteins | sample 9270691 | NCBI WGS metagenome assembly JAEIGA01 (sample SAMN17057246, study PRJNA624740) | gut metagenome | biome: biome; isolation source: fecal sample | host: Bos grunniens | place: China: Xizang | collected 2019 | reverse complement strand
CCTTGATAATCGGAAGATCCCCACGAATTTCGATTTTGGCTGACACCGCTTCGAAACGCCCTAAAATCGAAATTCTCGGGATGACGCGGTGTGTATAGGAGGGGATAGGTGCTTTTGCACATATCCCCTCCTATACATTGCTCTCCCCGAAAATTCGGCTCGGTGGACAGCAGGTTAAAGATCGGGGTCGATAGGGGGCTTTTGTAGGGTAAAATCGAAGCGTAGACCACCCTCGGGGCGGTTGCTGGCCGTGATTGTTCCTCCGTGGAACTGCACGGCGTGTTTGACAATAGCCAGGCCGAGGCCTGTGCCACCCTTTTGGCGCGAGCGCCCCTTGTCGACTCGATAGAAGCGTTCGAAGAGGCGGTTGAGTTGTTTCTCCTCGATGCCGCAACCGTCGTCCTCGAATCGGATATGGCACTCGGTGGCCGTATTCGAGATGAGCGAGATGTAGATGTTCTTCCCCTCGGAGTAGGCGATTGCGTTATCGGTCAGGTTCTGGAAGATGGAGCCAATGAGCGAGAGGTTGCCCTCGATGATGACCTGCTGGTCGAACTTCGTGTGCAGGGTCATGCGTTCGTTTTCGGGCAGAATCTCCAATTCGTCGGCGATCTCTGTCAGGATTTCGTTGAGCGAGATCCGCTCTTTGCTGATCAGTGCATTGCCGTCCTCCATGCGGGTGATGAGCGACACGTCGCCCAGCAGTCGGCGCAGGCGTTCGTTGTGCGTGTAGCACCTCTCGATGAGCTCCTGTCGTTTCTCTTCACTCAGGCTAATTCCCGAGAGCAGGGTCTCGAGGCAGACTTGGATCGAGGCCACCGGGGTCTTCAACTCATGGTTGATGTTGTTGGTAAGTTGTCGCTTGATGAGGATCTTCTCCTGCTCCTCGCGCATGGCTGCTTCGTGCGCTTGGTCGCGGTCCTTGATGGTTTGCTGCCATTGGGCGTAGAGCTGCACGATGTGGTTGGAGATCGAGCCCAACTCATCGTTGGGGAAGGGCTCCTCCTCGTCGAACGATTCCCCCTTCTTTGCCTTGTCGGCAAAGCGGTTCAGACGCTCGATATTTTTTCCCAGCCGGCGCGTGGTGAAGTAGGCCAAGATGCTCATCACCAGACTGATGAGGATCATCACCCATAGGAATGACCAGTCGGCCATGAGCAGCTCCTGCAGGGTGGAGGAGTAGGGGATGGCTGAGCGGATGATTGCCTGGTTTCCGCGAGTGGCGGAGTAGAAATAGTCGCGCCCATCGCTTGTTGACTGCCTTCCGACATGGTAGCCGGCACCCTCTTTGATAGCACTTGCAATCTCGGGGCGGTTGAGGTGGTTGTCGAGTGAATCCAACGCGAGCGTGTTGTCATAGATCACCACTCCCGAGGGGGCGATGATGGTGATGCGAAGCTCCTCGAAGGGCTTTTTGTGGGCGGCAATATACTCTTCGTAGGAGAGTCCGTCCTCCATCACCTCGATCAGATGACGATTGTACATCTGAAGTTTCAGGTTCAGGGAGTTCAGTTTGTACTGCTTCTCGCGCGGGTATTGGAAGGCGACGAAGCAGAGGACGATGCTCCAGGAGAAGCCAAGCAACATCAGGAAGAGTCGCTTGTGGTAGGAGAGGTTAATCACGGAACCCATAACCGAAGCCTGAACGGGTTACAATATAGGAGCCATAGGGGCCGATCTTGGCGCGTAGGCGGGTGATGTTTACATCAATGGTGCGGTCGAGAACCACCACCTCGTCGCTCCAGATGCGGCTCAGGATCTGTTCGCGCGAGCAGATCTTGCCTCGATGTGAAATCAAGTAGGCAAGGAGTTCGAACTCTTTGCGTGTGAGTTTGACCTCCTGTCCATCCACGGTGCAGCGCTTGAACTCCAAATCGAGTTGCAGCCCCTCGACCTTCATGAGGTTGGGCTGCTCCTCACGCTGTGCGAGGGTTTTATGTCCCGAGGAGCGGCGCAGTACACTCTTTACGCGGGCCACGACATTGCGAATCGTGTAGGGTTTCATGATGTAGTCGTCGGCTCCGAGGTTGAGCCCCATCACCATGTCGTCTTCCGTGTCGCGTGCCGTGCAGAAGATGATAGGGATTTCGGCCGTGGAGAGATCGGCCTTCAACATCTTCGCCATCTTGATGCCGTTGATCTCGCCCATCATGATGTCGAGTAGGATGAGCGAGTAGTTTTTTAAGTCGTAGGTCAGAGCCTGCTCTGCGCTGAAGGCAATGTCGACATCGTACCCCTCGTTTTCGAGGTTTATCTTCAAGACTTCGCACAAGGTCTCTTCGTCATCTACGATCAGTATGCGTTCCGTGGCCATAATACTACCTTAATTATATTCTACTGCAAAAATAGGGAAAAAACCGAACCCTTTGGCACGCAAAAGGAGATTTAATGAAATTGTAATAAAAAAGGGATAATTTATCATGCGTTTGAAATATTTTTGAAACATTATTGTTCTTCCTTTGCAGTCGAAAAATTATTAGAAAAGATTATGGGTATATTACAAGTGTTGACGCTGTTGGGAGCGTTGGGAATGTTCCTTTACGGAATGAATCTGATGAGTTCGGGGCTGCAAAAGGCTGCCGGAGAGCGATTGAGAGGCTTTTTGTCGGCCATGACCTCCAACCCGTTCAAGGGGGTATTGACTGGATTGGGAATCACCACGGTGATTCAATCTTCGTCGGCCACCACCGTGATGGTCGTAAGTTTTGTCAATGCCGGCCTTCTGACCCTGACGCAGGCCATTGGCGTGATCATGGGTGCCAACATCGGTACCACGGTTACGGCCTGGATGGTCTCGTGGCTCGGATTCAAGGCCGATATCTCGATCCTGGCGGTGCCTTTGATGCTTTTTGGCTTCCTCTTCTCGAATTCGAAAGCCGACAAGCGCAAGCACATTGGTGAACTGATTGTCGGCTTCTCGCTCCTCTTCCTGGGTCTTTCGTTCATGAAGGAGTCGGTGCCCGACCTGCGTGAGACCCCTCAGGTCTTGGAGTTCGTGACCACCTGGGCGGCCCACGGCTTTGGATCGGTGTTGCTCTTCTTTGCCTTCGGTACGATCCTGACTTTGGTTTTGCAGTCCTCGTCGGCCACCATGGCGATCACACTCATCATGTTGAGCATGGGGTGGATCCCCTTTGAGATGGCTTGTGCCATGGTGCTGGGTGAGAATATCGGTACGACCATCACCGCGAATATCGCCGCTTCGGTGGGAAATACACAGGCCAAGCGTGCCGCCATGTCGCATACGATCTTCAATGTCTTTGGTGTGATCTGGGCCTTGATCCTCTTCAAACCCTTCTTGCAGTTGGTGGGCTTGATTACCGAGAGCCTCTTCGGAGTGCCCAATCCCGCGGCCGAGGGCTTCGAGGTGACCAGTTCGAATTCACCCGAGGGAACGGCGGCTCTCTATGGTCTTTCGATGCTCCACACGCTCTTCAATCTGACCAATACCTGTTTGCTTGTTTGGTTTACCAATTGGATTGCCAAGGCGGTAAGTTGGATCATCCGTGCCCCCAAGAATCAGGAGAAGGAGGTCTTCCGCCTTCAGTACATCTCGGCAGGCCACCTGGCCACTCCCGAGCTCTCGGTAGAGCAGGCCTTCGAGGAGATCATCCATTTCGCCAAGATCTCGAAGAATGGGGCGCTCTATGCACAGCAGGCGATCCACGAGGCCGATACCGACAAGTTCGAGGAACTGCGCGCCAAGTTGGTCAAGTATGAGGAGATCTCCGATCGTATCGAGTATGAAATTGCCTCGTTCCTGAATGGGGTCTCGGCCGAGGAGGTCAGCGAGGGTACCTCGGTAAAGATCAAGGCGATGTATAAGATTATCGGTGAGTTGGAGTCTTTGGGCGACTCGGGTGAGACCATCAGCCGCATCTTGTCGCGAAAGAACAGCCACAAGAAGAGTTTCGATGCCGTGGCAATCAAGAATCTCAACGAGATGGCCGAGGCTGTGGCTGCCGCCTATGATGTGATGATCGAGAACCTGGAGGCGGCACACAAGGGCGAACTCACGAAGATCGAAAACGCCTACCGCGCCGAGGATCGACTCAATACGCTCCGAAACAACTTCCGTGATGCTGTTATCGAGGCGATTGAGACCGATGGAAAGAATTATCAGACAAGCGTTTACTACATGGATATCGTCAACGCCTTCGAGGGCATGGGTGATTTCATGATCAACGTGTCGCAAGACCTTGAAAGGGGATTTGTACACAAGTAATTCGCTCCTTAAAAAAATGGGTTTCCGGGCCCGCCGAAAAACTCGGCGGGCCCGGCCTTCTTGGGTGGGTGAGTTCTTTTGGGAGACGGATGGGTGATAAATCCCCCTGCGCAACTCCCCCAAAAAGGGCTGCTGTTTCCCGATCTCCCAAAAAACTGAGCCCAAAAAGCAAATAATTCGCGATTCCTCCTTGCTCATTTCTCATTATTTTATACCTTTGCGCCATATAACCCGAAACAAGAGAATGAAAACATTTCAAACGGTGAGCGAGCTTCAGCAGGAGCTTGCCAACTACTCCAAGGAGGAGATCGGCTTCGTGCCCACGATGGGTGCCCTGCATGCCGGACACCGTTCGCTGGTCGAACGCGCCCGCAAAGAGAACAAAGTGGTGGTGGTGAGCGTCTTTGTGAACCCCACGCAATTCAATGATAAGAACGACCTGAAGCACTATCCCCGTACCCCCGAGGCCGACGAAGCAATGTTGCGCGAGGTGGGTGTGGATTATGTGCTGATGCCCACGGTCGAGGAGATCTACCCCGAGCCCGATACGCGACAGTTCGACTTCGGTCAGATCGACAAGGTGATGGAGGGGGCCACGCGCCCGGGCCACTTCAACGGCGTGGCGCAGGTGGTGAGCCGTCTGTTCGATATCGTGAAGCCCGCCCGAGCCTACTTCGGCGAGAAAGATTTCCAGCAGATTGCCGTTATCAAGGCGATGATCCGTCAACTCGGCATCGAGATCGAGATCCTTCCCTGCCCCATTGTGCGCGGTGAGGATGGCTTGGCTCTCTCGTCGCGCAACCAACTCCTCACGCCCGACCACCGCGCTGCTGCCCCCCACATCTACGCCTCGCTGAAGAAGGCCGTGGAGATGAGCCGCGAGATGGAGCCCGAGGCACTCAAGGCGTGGGTTGTCAAGCAGGTGGAGAGCAACCCCTTGCTGAAGGTGATCTACTACCAGTCGGTCGATGGCGATTCGTTGCAGGAGGTGGCCTCCTGGGAGGAGTCGGCCCATGTGCAGGGCTGCATCGCTGTTCAGGCCGGTGAGATTCGTTTAATTGATAATATCCGTATCCGATAATGAAATTCCAGATTGAAGTCATCAAGTCGAAGCTTCACCGCGTAACGGTTACGCAGGCGAACCTGAACTATGTGGGCAGCATCACCATCGACGAGGCGTTGATGGAGGCCGCCAACCTGATCGAGGGTGAGAAGGTGCAGATTTTAGATATCAACAACGGCGAGCGTTTCGAGACCTACATCATCCGTGGCGAGCGCAACAGCGGTTGCATCTGCCTGAACGGTGCTGCGGCCCGCAAGGTGCAGGTGGGTGATGTGGTGATCATCTGCTCCTACGCGCTGATGGATTTCGAGGAGGCCAAGAGCTTCAAGCCGTGGATCGTCTTCCCCGATACGGCCACCAACCAATTGGTGTAGGGGCTGAAAATAATTATGGAGAAAACGGGCGGGGATTCCTTCGGCCCGTTTTCTCTTTTTTTTAAGGGGTGAAATCGCCAAAAAGTTTGCCGTAGAGTCAATATTCACCGCGAAAATTAGTATAAGAATTGAATTATTTCGTATCTTTGTAAATATGGAAACACTGCTTTTGATCTTGGCCGTGGTGCTGACGCTGGTTGGTATTGCGGGATGCATTTTGCCCGGTCTGCCCGGCACGCTCTTCAGTTATGGTGCGCTGTTGTGTTGCTACGCGTGTGACACGACCCTGCTCACCCCCACCCAATTGTGGATTTGGGCTGCGGCGAGTGTGGTGGTGATGGGGCTCGATTATGTACTGCCGGCCTATATGACCAAACTCTTCGGCGGGTCGCGAGCGAGTGCCGTGGGGGCCATCATCGGCCTCTTTGCCGGGATCTTCTTTACCCCCGTAGGGATGCTGATGGGTAGTTTCCTGGGGGCTGTGATCGGGGAGATGCTTCATGATAACACCGACCCGTCGCGAGCCCTGAAGGCGGGTGTGGGCTCTTTTATCGCCTTTATTACGGGTACAGGAATCAAACTCTTCGCCTCGTTGTGGATGATGCTGATCGTCTTCCGTGAATTGGCTGCCGCTTTGGGATTTTAATCGAACAAACCAATTAACAAAAAGTTATGAAACGAAACCTTTTATTTCTGATGGCTGCCGTGGTGATGCTCTTCACGGCGTGCAGCAAGTATCGTTACGAAGAGGTGAAGGGCGACCCCTTGAAGAGCCGCATCTACACCCTCGACAACGGACTCAAGGTCTATATGACCGTCAACAAGGATCTGCCACGCATCCAGACCTACATTGCTGTGCGTGTGGGTGCCAAGAACGATCCCATCGAGACGACGGGCTTGGCCCACTACTTCGAGCACCTGATGTTTAAGGGTACCGAGAAGTTCGGTACGCAGAACTATGCCGAAGAGAAGCCCCTCTTGGATGAAATTGAGCGTCTGTTCGAGATCTATCGTGTCACCGAGGATCCTGCCGAGCGCAAGGCTCTCTATGCCCAGATCGACTCGGTGTCGCAGCTCGCTTCGAAGTTCTCGATTCCTAACGAGTACGACAAGCTGATGGCGGCAATCGGGGCTTCGGGAACCAATGCCTGGACCTCGCAAGACGAGACCGTCTATACGGAGGATATCCCCTCGAATCAGATCGAGAATTGGGCCAAGATCCAGTCCGACCGCTTCATGAACAATGTGATTCGTGGCTTCCACACCGAGTTGGAGACCGTCTACGAGGAGTATAACATGTCGCTGACCGATGACGGTAGCAAGGCCTACTACGGCATCATGGAGCTTCTCTTCCCGAACCACCCCTATGGTCAGCATACCGTCTTGGGTTATGCCGATCACCTCAAGAACCCCTCGGTGACCAACATTAAGAACTACTACCGCACCTACTATGTACCCAACAACATGGCCATCTGTCTCTCGGGTGATTTCGATCCCGAGGAGATGATTGCCGTGATCGACAAGTATTTCGGAGTGATGCAGCCCAACGAGAACCTGCCCAAGTTTGAGATTCCCGCCGAGGAGCCCATCACCTCGCCCAAGCTGAAGGAGGTCTATGGCCTTGAGGCTCCGTTCCTCTATCTGGGTTGGCCCATTGAGGGCGATGCTACCTCGGCCGATGCCGAGATGGTGCAGCTCGTATCGTCGCTCCTCTCGAACGGCAAGTGCGGTTTGATTGATGTAGACCTCGATCAGCAGCAGAAGTTGCTCTACTCGGGGGCCTTCGATGTGGTGAATGCCGACCACGGAGCCCTCGTGCTGGCCGGTTATCCGAAGCAGGGTCAGTCGCTCGAGGAGGTGAAGGCTCTTTTGATGGCTGAGGTTGAGAAACTTTGCAAGGGTGAGTTTGACGAGGGCTTGCTGAAGTCGACCATCGCCAACTACAAGCGCGGACAGATGCGACGCATGGAGAGCAACAACGGTCGTGCCATGGCCTTCGTGAACTCCTTCATCAATGGTTCGGAGTGGGCCGACGAGGTAGCGGCTCTCGACCGCATGGGCAAGATTACCAAGGAGCAGTTGGTGGCTTGGGCCAATAAGACCCTCAAGCCCGAGGGGTATGTTGAGCTTCGTAAGCTCCAGGGGGAGGATCTCTCGCAGGTGAAGATCGAGAAGCCTACGATTACCCCCATTTCGGCCAATCGCGATGCCGTGAGCGACTTCCTTGCTGAGGTCAAGGCCTCGGAGGTGAAGCCCATCGAGCCCGTATTTTACGACTTCGAGCGCGACCTTACGAAACTTTCGATGAAGCAGGATTTGGAGGTGCTCTACAAGAAGAATGAGACGAACAACCTCTTCAGCCTCTACTATGTCTATGACTTCGGTGCGCTGACCGATCCTACCCTTCAGTATGCCTTGGGTAGCTACTTCTCGTTGCTCGGTACCGATACGAAGTCGCTCGAGGAGATTCAGCGTGCCTTCTACGATCTGGCTTGCGATTTTTCGCTCTCGGTGGCCGATACGCGCGTCTACCTCTCGATCTCGGGCCTTTCGGAGAACATGGAGGCTGCGGTGGCTTTGGCCGAGGAGTACCTGCAAAATGTGGAGGGCGATGAGGCCGTCCTGGCCGAGCTCAAGCGCGATATGCTGAAGGAGCGTGCCGACAGCAAGTTCTCGCAGGAGGCCAACTATTCGGCCCTCAGACAATATGTCTACTACGGCCCCGAGAAGATTCGTGCCACCACGCTGACCAACGAGCAGCTGATGGCCCTCACGTCGGAGGAGTTGCTCGAAAAGGTCAAGGCCCTTTCGGGAATCCGCCATCGCGTGCTGTACTACGGCCCGATGGGAGAAAAGGAGGTGATCGAGAAGCTCAATACGCTGCACCGCGTGGATGAGGAGCTCAAGAGCGTGGAGCGCAAGGAGTATCCCTTCCGTAAGACCCCGAAGAGTGAGGTCTTCTTGGCCCAATACGATGCCAAGCAGATCTACTACATGCAGTTTACGAACCTGGAGCGTCCGACGGACGAGAAGCACGATGCCCTCGTTCAGCTCTACAACGACTACTTCGGCGGCGGCATGAACGCCATCGTCTTCCAGGAGATGCGCGAGGCGCGTGCTTTGGCCTACTCGTCGTATGCCTACCTGAGCGAGGGGCGCAAGATGGGTGATCCCTACCTCTACTACGCCTTCATCGCCACGCAGAACGATAAGATGCGTACCGCTATCGAGGCCTTTGATGAGATCATCAACCAAATGCCCGAGTCCGAGGCCGCCTTCGAGTTGGCCAAGCGTGGTATCCTGGGCACGATCGCCTCGACCCGTCCTACCAGGGGGGATATCCTGTGGCTCTACCTGGCTGCGTTGGACAAGGGAACCTTCTCGAATCGCGATCAGGCGATCTATGAGCAGGTGCAGCATCTTACCCTGGCCGACATCGTGGCCTTCCAGCAGGAATGGATCCAGGATCGCCCCTATGTCTACTGCGTATTGGGCGATAAGAATGATATCGACCTGAACTACCTGCGCACGCTGGGCCCTGTGAAGGAGCTCTCGCAGGAGGAGATCTTTGGTTACTAATTCCAATTAGGAAGAATCAAACAGAAAGAGAGTCGCATTTGCGACTCTCTTTCTGTTTAATCGGGTTGGGGTTCTCTCATTCAACGGATCTATTTCTCCTTCTCGGTGCGAACGCGAATCAAGTCATACATGCGGTCGCGGAGTTTCGCGGCGCGGATGAAGTCGAGCTCCTTGGCCGCAGCCTCCATCTGGCGACGCATCTCGTCGATTTGGTTGTCCAGCGCAGTAAGCGAGACAGCGGTGTAGCTTCCCTCGGTATCGGCCACGCGGAGTTGAGGCTCCGTGGGGCGCAGGTCGTACTCCACGGCCTCGCTTTGCGGAGCCTTCGAGGCGAGCAGCTGGCTCTGTCCCGAGCCGCTCTTCACCGCCTGGCGGGGGAGCTGTTCGTGCTCCACATTGTATTGCAACTGGATGGCGCGGCGACGGTTGCTCTGCTCAATGGTACGACGCATCGAGTCGGTCATCACATCGGCATAGAGGATCACTCGACCCTCGGGGTGGCGGGCCGCACGCCCGGCAATCTGGGTTAGCGAGCGCACGTTGCGCAGGAACCCCTCCTTGTCGGCATCGAGGATGGCCACCAAGGCTACCTCCGGCAGATCCAGCCCTTCACGCAAGAGGTTCACACCGATCAGGACATCGAACAGGCCGGCACGCAGATCCTCCAAGATCTGAATACGCTCCAGCGTATCCACATCCGAGTGGATGTAGCGGTTGCGGATCCCCACGCGGTCGAAATACTTCGAGAGCTCCTCGGCCATGCGCTTCGTGATGGTCGTGACGAGCACCTTGTCATCGCGGCGGGCACACCGTTCGATCTCCTCGATTAGGTGGTCGATCTGTCCCTCGGTGGGGCGTACCTCCATTGGCGGGTCGATGAGTCCCGTGGGGCGGATCAGCTGCTCGACAACCACCCCCTCGCTCTTCTCCAACTCGTAGTCGGCGGGGGTGGCACTCACATAGATGGCGGGGCCCATCAACTGCTCGAACTCCGTGAAGCGCAGCGGGCGGTTGTCGCGGGCTGCGGGGAGACGGAAGCCATACTCCACCAGGTTGTCCTTGCGGGCACGGTCGCCGCCAAACATGGCGTGCACCTGCGGGAGGGTAACATGGCTCTCGTCGATGACCAGTAGGTAGTCTTCGGGGAAGTAGTCCAACAGACAGAAGGGGCGCGACCCCTCGGCGCGACCGTCGAAATAGCGCGAATAGTTCTCGATGCCCGGGCAGTAGCCCAACTCCTTGATCATCTCCACATCATACTCCACCCGTTGCTTGATGCGTTTCGCCTCGACCGGTCGGTCGGCCTGCTCGAAAAACTCGATCTGCCGCCCCAGATCGAGGTAAATCTGTTGTACGGCTTGGTGGATACGCTCCTTGGTGGTTACGAAGAGCGAGGTGGGGTAGAGGGTCAGCTCGTCCAATGTGTGGAGCCGCTGTCCTGTGAGGGGTTCGATTACATGGATCGCCTCCACCTCGTCGTCGAAGAAGGAGACGCGGAAACATTGGTTGCCAAACTCCCCGAAGGCGGCCATGATGTCGATCGTGTCGCCATTGACGCGGAAGGTGGCAGGGGTGAGTTCGCGCTCCGTGCGCGTATAGAGGGCCTCCACAAGGCGGTAGAGGAACTGTTTGTAGTTGATCGTCTCCCCCACGCGGATGCGGACGGCTGTGGCGTGAAAATCCTCGGGGTTGCCGCAGCCGTAGAGGCACGATACACTTGACACGACAATCACATCCCGCCGTCCCGAGAGGAGCGTAGCGGTGGTGCTCAGGCGCATCTTCTCGATCTCGGAGTTGATCGAGAGATCTTTTTCGATGTAGGTGTCGCTCGAGGGGAGGTAGGCCTCGGGCTGGTAGTAGTCGTAGTACGAAACGAAGTACTCGACTGCATTGTCGGGGAAGAAGTTCTTGAATTCGCCGTAGAGCTGTGCCGCAAGGGTTTTGTTGTGGCTCAGTACGAGGGTCGGGCGATTCAGGTTGCGGATTACATTGGCCACGGTGAAGGTCTTGCCCGAACCGGTGATGCCGAGCAGGGTGTTGTGCATCGAACCCTTCTCAATGGCTTGAGTCAGTTGCTCGATGGCCTGCGGCTGATCCCCCGTCGGGGCGTATTCCGAAACCAATTTGAAATCCATAGTCTATAAAGATTCATATAATTCAAAACAGGGCTTCTCTGCCCTAATGTTCAAGTCGAATATCCCAAACGACAAGAAATCAATTTTGAATTTTGAATTTTGGTTTACTGTCCGATCTTCACCAGCTGCTCGCGGTAGGCGTTCAGGATTCTCGATTTGGAGATGAAGCCCTGGTAGTGGTTCTCCTTGTCTACCACCGGAAGCATCCAGGTGTGGTTCTCCTCAAAACGGGGCAGTACGCTGCGAATCTGTTCGTGCAGCAGGATCTTGTCTGCCGGCTGGATCATGTAGTTGAGGATTGAACGCTCGTACTTCTCAGTCTTGAACATATCCTCGCGCAGGTCGTCGAGTTGCACGACACCCAACAGATGCTTCTCCTCATCCAAGACGGGGAAGATGTTGCGACGGGCCGAGGAGATGATGCGCACCACATCTCCCAGGGTCTGCTTCGTATTCAGGGGCAGGAAATCGGTCTCCATCAGCTCCTCGAGTTTCAGGAAAACCAGCACCGAAACATCTTTGTCGGTGGTGAGCAACTCACCATTCATGCGCAGTTGCTTCGTGTAGATCGAGTCGGGATCGAAGTAGTAGCCCACGGCAAAGGAGATGCAGGCGGTGATCATCAGCGGGATAAAGAGGCCGTAGCCGTTCGAGAGCTCGGCGATCAGGAAGATCGAGGTGAGCGGTGCCTTCATCACACTCGCCATCACGCCGGCCATGCCGACCAGCGTAAACGATACCACCGAGATCGGCTCCCAGCCGAGCCAGTGGACCAACGTGGCGTTGTAGATCAGAGCGACGATGGCTCCGAGGAAGGCTCCCACGAAGAGCGACGGGGCGAAGGTTCCTCCGACACCTCCCGCCGCATTGGTCGTGGCCATGGTGACCACCTTGATGAACATGGTGGCGATCACGAAGAGGATCACCACCCACTCGATGGTGCGGAAACGGTAGAAGAGCGAGTTGTCGAAAAGGCTCTCGGCCTTGCCGTGCATCAGCGCCATGAAGCCCTCGTAACCCTCGCCATAGAGGGGCGGGAACATAAAGATCAGCACTCCCAGGATGATGCCGGCCAGTGCCCAGCGCTTGTATTGGCTGTTGATCCCCTTGAAGAAGGTGCCCACCTTCGAGTTCACCGTGGTGAAGTAGTAGGACATCGCGGCACAGAGCACGCCCAGCAGCACAAAGAGCGGAATCTGCTTCAGTGCGAAGGTGTCGGCTGCGGTGATCTGCACGGCCAGGATGGGCGAAAATCCGCGGAAGACGAAGGCGATGGTTGCCGCCGAGACCGAGGAGATCAGCAGTGGGGTGATCGAGCCGGCCGTGAGGTCGAGCATCAGAATCTCCAAGACAAAGACCACACCGGTGATCGGGGCCTTGAAGATGGCCGAGAGGGCGGCTCCCGCACCGCAGCAGAGTAGCAGGGTGGTTTGGCGGTAGTTCAGGCGTGTCATGCGCGCCACATTCGATCCGATGGCGGCACCGGTCAGTACGATCGGAGCCTCGGGACCCACCGAACCACCAAATCCGATGGTGGTGGCACCTCCCACGATCGAGGTCCAGCAGTTGTGGCGGGCGATGTGCGAGTTGCGGCTCGACATGGCGTAGAGCACGCGTGTCACACCCTCCGAGATGTTGTCCTTGACAATGTATTTCACGAAGAGTGTGGCCAGGATGATACCCATGGCGGGGAAAATCAAGAAGAGGTAGTTGACCTTGTCGACAGGGAACCAATTGACCAACCCCTCCTTGATGCCGTGCAACAGCATCTCGAAGAGGATGGTGCCGAAGCCGGCCAGGACTCCCACCACAACGGCCAACACCATCATCATCTGGCGTTCGCTCAGTCGCTTGGACTGTTGGAGGAACCAGCTGTAAAACTCCTCGCCACGGATGAATTCAATGGCGCGTTTGATCGTTTCCTTCAAGTTGACTTTCATCTTTCAGGGGCGCTTTGATTTCGAAATAAATACTATTTGTTCTTGAACATCTCGGCCTGACGAGCAATCAGCTCCTCATCCTCGAAGTAGTTGATGCGCATGGCGCGGCGAACATCCTCCAAAGTGTGTGCCGCCTCGGCACGGGCGCGCTCCGAACCCGCCTTGAGCATGGCGTATACCTCCTCGATGTGCTGCTCGAAGTGGCGACGACGCTCGCGCATCGGATCCAAAATCTCATTCAGCACGGCGATCAGCAGACGCTTCACCTTCACATCGCCCAGGCCTCCGCGACGGTAGTGGGCCTTTACAGCCTCCAGATCCTCGTAGTCGGGCATCAGGCGCTGTACCTGCTCGGTGGTCGAGAAGGCATCCAGATAGGTAAATACCGTGTTGCCCTCCACCTGTCCGGGATCCTCCACACGCAGGTGGTTCGGGTCGGTGTACATGCCCATCACCTTCTTCTTCACCTCGTCGGCCGTGTCCGAAAGGTAGATGCAGTTGCCCAGCGATTTCGACATCTTGGCCTTGCCGTCGGTGCCCGGAAGGCGCAGGCAGGCCGCATTCTCGGGGAGCAGAATCTCGGGCTCGACCAGCGTGGGGCCGTAGACCGAGTTGAACTTGTGGACGATCTCGCGCGTCTGCTCGATCATCGGCTCCTGGTCGGCACCCACCGGCACGGTCGTGGCGCGGAAGGCGGTGATATCCGAAGCCTGGCTGATGGGGTAGGTGAAGAAGCCCACGGGGGTTCCCGGGCGACGCTGCGTGGGATCGGCGGCCTCCTCTTCGGCCTCACTCTCCGAGAAGCCACGCAGCTGAATCTCGGCCTTTACGGTCGGGTTACGCTGCAGACGCTGCACCGTTACGAGGTTCATGTAGTAGAAAGCCAGCTCGCAGAGTTCCGGTACCTGCGACTGAATGAAGAGGGTCGACTTCTCGGGGTCGAGGCCTGCCGAGAGGTAGTCCAGGGCTACCTCGATGATGTTCTCGCGCACCTTGTCGGGGTTGTCGGCATTGTCCGTGAGGGCCTGCGCATCGGCAATCATGATGAAGATCTTCTCGAATTCACCCGAGTTCTGCAACTCCACGCGACGGCGCAACGAGCCTACGAAGTGTCCCAAGTGTAACTTTCCGGTCGGGCGGTCGCCCGTCAAAATAACTTTTCCCATACTATTTCGTTTTTTTGTTTCCTGTTTTTTTGTTCCGTTTTTTATAAAAACGGAGCAACGAATTTGCAAAAATAGAAAATTCCATGCGAATCTGCCAATTTTTGGTTCGCTGTATCAGTTTTTTTTATAACTTTGTGTTGCGTATTCGATAAGAGAAAATAGGAAATAACATAATAACATTATGACAATCATTCAGTTGGAGTATCTGTTGGCTGTGGCCAACTGCGGTAGCTTTTCGTTGGCAGCCGAACACTGCTTTGTAACGCAACCCTCGCTTTCGATGCAGATCAAGTCGCTCGAAGAGGAGCTGGATGTGGTGCTGCTCGACCGCACCAAGAAGCCGGTCATCCCCACCCAGGCAGGAGAGGTGGTGATCGACAAGGCGCGCGAGGCCTTGAAGGCCTACCACAACATCAAGGAGTCGGTGGCCGAACTCAAGGGTGAGACGGCGGGAAAGTTGCGCTTGGGTGTCATTCCGACCATTGCCCCCTATCTGTTGCATAAGTTCATCCCCACCTTTGTGCGCGATTACCCGAAGGTCGAACTCGAAATCTCGGAGATGAAGACCCCCGATATTATTGAGGCCTTAAAACGCGACAAATTGGATGCCGCTATTGTGGCCGGTGGTACTTGTGGCGAGGGGATTTCGGAACATGAACTCTTCAGCGATCGTTTCTATGCCTATGTGTCGCAACACAACCCGCTCTATGAACGCACGAATATTCGTATCGAGGATATCGATATGAAAGATCTTATTTTATTGAGCAGTGGTAATTGCTTGCGCGATCAGGTGATCGAACTCTGTCAGGCCAAGCGTGCCGTCCCTTCACACTACACCTTCGAGTCGGGCTCTTTGGATACGCTTATGCGCATCGTAGATTCTACGCGCTGCCTGACCATCATCCCCGAAATGGCAGTGGAGTATATTCCGAAAGATCGACGTAATCAGTTGAAAACCTTGCAGAAGGGAACTACCTTTCGTAAGGTTGCTGTGGCCGTGCGCCGCACCTATGTCAAGACCTCTATCGTGCGCGCCCTCATGGAGTCGATTATGGAGTATGCCAAGCCGCTTTTCTAATTAGGAGTAGGGGATTTTGAATATGCAATAAATTCTTTTATTTAGTTCATTCTTGAGTTGGTTGGGAAATTTTCCGTGTGTGGAAAATTTCCCTCTTTTTCTCCTGTTGGTCTACCGTTTCGTCGTATTCTGGCGAAAATCGGGGCGAATTCGGTGCTGAAAATTGCTTTTTCTTAATAAATTTACTATCTTTGTCGGGTTATAAGTATTCTGTTTAATAGAGAAAATTATGGAAAAACTCATAGAGACGATCGTTTCGGCGATCGAAGACAAAAAAGGTAAGGATATTGTATCGCTCGATCTGAGTGGTTTTGACGGAGCGATCTGCTCGCATTTCGTGGTCTGCAATGCCGATTCCACCACCCAGGTAGCGGCCATCTCCGACTCGATCGAGGAGAAGGTTCACGAGGTGTTGGGCGAGTGGCCCTGGCGCGTGGAGGGAAAGCAGACGGGCCTTTGGGTGGCCATGGACTATGTGGATGTGGTGGTGCACATCTTCCAGTCCGAGTTGCGCGACTTCTATAAGCTCGAGGAGCTTTGGGCCGATGCCCCGATGGTGCGCTACGAGTACGAAGAGTAGTATGAGGCGGGTAGATCAGAATTTCCGTACTGATTGAAACTTGAATTATGGCAACGAATCGAAATAAAAACCCGAAACGAAATAACAAAAACGGGGCCTTTCCCCGCTTTTCGATAACCTGGTTCTGGGCTGCTCTCGCTCTGCTGATCATCGCCTCTTCGCTTTGGATGGAGCCTCGCAATGAGGCCGCCAAGAGCAATTGGAACGAGGTGGAGCAGATGGTGCAGCGGGGTGATGTCGAGAAGATTGTGGTGCTCAATGGCGAGTTGGCCAAGGTAACCCTCAAGCCCGAGGCTGTGGAAAAGTATCGCAGTCAGGAGCGTTACGAGCACATTCCCGAGACGGGGGTGCAGTTCTACTTCAATATCGGCCCGGGTGATACCTTCGCCGAGAATCTGAAGGAGGCACAGCCCGAGGGTCAGCCTGTGATCTTGGAGTATGAGATGGAGAAGGAGGGGTGGATGGATCTGCTGATCTCTTTCCTTCCGTGGTTGATCTTCATTGCGATTTGGATCTTTTGGATGCGCTCGATGAATCGTGGTGCGGGCGGTGGTGCCGGCATCATGAATGTGGGCAAAGCCAAGGCGCAGGTCTTTGATAAGGATAACCAAAAACGGGTTACCTTCAAGGATGTCGCCGGTCTGGAGGAGGCCAAGGTGGAGATCATGGAGATTGTCGATTTCCTCAAAAAGGCCGACAAGTATCGCGAATTGGGAGCCAAGATCCCGAAGGGAGCCCTCTTGGTGGGCCCTCCGGGAACGGGTAAAACCCTCTTGGCCAAAGCGGTGGCCGGCGAGGCCAATGTCCCTTTCCTCTCGATTTCGGGCTCCGACTTTGTGGAGATGTTTGTGGGAGTGGGAGCTTCGCGCGTGCGCGACCTCTTTGAGCAGGCCAAGCAGAAGGCCCCCTGCATCCTCTTTATCGACGAGATCGACGCCATCGGTCGTGCCCGCGGCAAGAATGCCGGTTTCTCGGGCAACGATGAGCGTGAAAATACGTTGAACCAACTCCTGACGGAGATGGACGGTTTCCAGACCAATGCCGGAGTGATCGTCTTGGCGGCGACGAACCGTGCCGATATTTTGGATAAGGCGCTGATGCGTGCCGGCCGTTTCGACCGTCAGATCGAGGTGGGACTGCCCGATGTGAAGGAGCGTGAGGAGATCTTCGAGGTGCATCTCCGCCCCTTGAAACTCGATCCACAGCTCGATCGTTCGTTCCTGGCGAAGCAGACCCCCGGATTCTCGGGTGCCGATATTGCCAACGTCTGCAACGAGGCGGCCTTGATCGCCGCGCGCCACAACAAGCCTTTCGTGGCCAAGGAGGACTTCCTGGCGGCGATTGACCGCATCATCGGCGGTTTGGAGCGCAAGAACAAGATCATTTCGCAGCAGGAGAAGCGTACGATCGCCTACCACGAGGCGGGCCATGCCACCGTGTCGTGGCTCCTGGAGCACGCCTCGCCCCTGATCAAGGTGACGATCATTCCGCGAGGCAAGGCCCTGGGTGCCGCCTGGTACCTGCCCGAGGAGCGTCAGATCACCACGCGCGAACAACTCCTGGAGGAGATGGCCGCCACGCTCGGCGGTCGTGTCTCGGAGCAGCTCACCTTTGGTCGGATCTCGACCGGTGCGCTCAACGACCTGGAGCGTG
>JAEIGA010006505.1_pt1 | contig 17795 bp, 15 predicted proteins | sample 9270691 | NCBI WGS metagenome assembly JAEIGA01 (sample SAMN17057246, study PRJNA624740) | gut metagenome | biome: biome; isolation source: fecal sample | host: Bos grunniens | place: China: Xizang | collected 2019 | reverse complement strand
TCACATTCTCTTAAAAGTTTAATGGTATCCTGTTCTATCATAATAACACTCCTTTTAGGTTAGTATGTGTAAATTTGATGGGTTTATAATCCGGCATCTGATTTATTGACATATTTTGATATTTTGGTATAATAAATTAGTTAGAATATGTGTTTGAGGTGAATTTATGATAAGTGCAATATGCATTTTCTTTCCGGCAGTGCTGTCGGTGTGGCTTTTCGAGGCACTATCTAAGCAAAATCTTACGCTAAAGCCGTGGATTTACCGTTTTAGCCTAAACGCGGTTATCGTAAACGGCTTGGTTTTTATGGTAAAATGGCTTGTGACCGATACCTCGAGTGAGCTTTTGGCCCTGCCCTCGGCTGATATGACACCTGATGTTGCCATTCGCTATCTTGTAATGGCATTGCCTATTGCGGCAGTTACGTCAGTTGTCGAGGCTCTGCTTGTGGGGAAAATCACCGTTTCGGTGTCAGAGGAAAATGATGAATCCGAAGAAAAATAAGCCGTACCGTAAAGTAACACCACAGACTGTTTTTGCCTGCTCGGTGCTGATTTTACTGGGGTATGTGATGTCGTTTGCTGCCAATTGGTACACTAAGACCTACGGTGACACCGGCTTTGACTCGGTTATGTTTACCCTGACCGGCGGTTTGGACGGTGTGCAGTCGGGATTGATAGAAAGCTATTTAATCGGCGGACTGTTACCGGCGGTTTTGTTCAGCGCGGCTACGGTTTGGCTGGTGTTTTTCCGCTGTAAACGGGCGGTTTCGGTGTCGTTCTTCGGCTCTCGTCAGGTTAAGGTGTTCCCGTTTTCGGCAAAATTCAAGGTTTGGTTTTCGGTAACGCTTTCGGTGGTGCTGATAGTTTGGGCCTCGTTCGGCATTAGACTTATTCAGTATATTATTTATCAGGCACGGCCGACCTATATTTTCGACGAAAGCTATGTTGACCCGAATTCGGTCGAAATAACCTTTCCTGAGCAAAAAAGAAACCTTGTTTTTATTACGGTCGAATCGCTTGAAACCACTTTTTTGAGTAAATCAGAGGGTGGCGGCTTGGATTATAATATTGTCCCGAATCTCAGTGAGATTGCAAATAATAACATAAATTTTTCAAATAACGGCGGTGTCGGGGGAGCTAAATCGTTCACCGGCACAACCTGGACTGCCGGCGGCTTGATTGCACATACTGCAGGCATACCGCTGAAGGTTCCGTTTGGATTAAGTGATAATACATATGGCAACGACACCTTTTTGCCCGGTGTCGTAACACTGTTTGACGTTTTGAGGGACAACGGGTACTATCAGGCGGTTATGTTAGGTTCAGACTCTCATTTTGCCAACGGCAATGTTTACTTCACTTGTCACGGTGTTAATAAGATTTACGATTACTATACAGCTCGTGACGATAAGCTTTTCCCCGAGGACTATAAGGCTTGGTGGGGCTATGAGGACAAGCTGCTTTTCTCATATGCTAAGCAGAAATTGAGTGAAATATCAACCTTTAATCAGCCGTTTTCCTTTATGCTGCGTACTGCCGACACGCACCATATTGACGGATATGTGTGCAGTGAATGTAAAGGTGAATACGAGGAGCAGTATGAAAACGTATTTTCGTGTGCCGACCGACAGCTTTATGAGTTTATCGAGTGGCTGAAGGCTCAGCCGTTTTATGAAAATACTACCATTGTCATAACCGGTGACCATTTGACAATGGATTCCGAGTATATCACGCGTAATGTTGACGAGGATTATGAGCGTCATATTTATAACTGTATAATAAATTCGGCAATCAGCGGCAATAATTATAAAAACCGTCAATTTGCATCAATGGACTTGTTCCCGACTACGCTCGCGGCAATGGGCTGTAGGATAGAGGGTGAAAGATTGGGCATTGGCACCAATCTGTTTTCCCAGACACCCACATTAACGGAGGAAATGGGTGTTGACGAATTTGAGGAGCAAATGAGCCGCCGTTCCGAATTTTATAACAATAAATTCATTTATATGAAAAAAGAAACCGAGTAACTGAGAACGTTAGCAGGCTGAGGTAAGCTGCAAAATTCATATAATATACTTATACACTTTATGATCCAATGTCTGATTGTTGGTTTGGGCAGAGTATTTTGAGAATTTTGATTTTTTGACAAAAAACTCTTGACAAATGCTGTTTGACGTATTATAATAGCCAAGTCACCACGGTGACTGAAATAAATATGGCGGTATAGCTCAGTTGGCTAGAGCACTCGGTTCATACCCGATTTGTCGTTGGTTCAAATCCGACTACCGCTACCAATAACGGTCCGTGCTAATAAGTGCGGATTTGTTCGGCCCGTTGGTCAAGCGGTTAAGACACCGCCCTTTCACGGCGGTAACATGGGTTCAATTCCCGTACGGGTCACCAAAGCCTCAAGGACTTATATGTCTTTGAGGCTTTTTTCGTTACCGTATTATTACCAATATAATTTTCTTGCTTTATTATACTGTTTAAAGTATAATATAATCGGTAAAATGAGAAATTGTTTGGATTTTAAATTAAGGGTGGATATAGATGTATAAAAAATGCTTGGCATTTATTTTTGTTTTATTTATGCTTTCAGCTGTCGTAGGCTGCGGTGTTAATGACGGTGAGACCTTGTCAGGTGTCAACTCGAGTCAGCCGTCGGTTGGCGGAAGCGTTACGTCCTCTGAAGCGGTCAGCTCAGAGCCTACAGTGTCCGAAATCAAGCTTCCAACCGATAAAACAGCGGGCTTTCATAATGTTGACGGCTGGCTGTTCTATGTTAACGAGGACGGTAGTATTTTAAAGGACGGCAAGGTTGGTGACCTTTATTTTTCGGCCGACGGACGCTATACTACCGGCAATTCAGAGCTTGATTCGATGGTGGCCGAAACTCTTGATAAGCTGATTCGCGAAAATCCCGATAAAAAGGGCGAGGATTTGTTGCGTGCGGTCCATGTTTATTGCCGTGATAATTTCAAGTATCTTCGCCGTAAGGACGGGGACCTTGAATGGGGAGCTACCGGCTGGTCGGTGGACAAGGCTTATGAAATGATGTCGACCGGCAAAGGCAACTGCTATAATTTTGCCGCCGCATTTTGGGCACTTTCGCGCGGTATCGGTTACGAAACCTACACCATTCGCGGAACCTGCACAAGTAAAAATCAGCCTCACGGCTGGTGCATTATTACCTTGGACGGCAAGGACTATTTCTTCGACTGCGAGTGGGAATATGCTTACTATTACGACCGTGTTCAGCATCCCGAGCCCCGTTATGAAATGGATATGTTTAAAATCCCGATGAGTAAGATTAATTACTGGAAATACAAGTGGGATAAGTATTAATTTTCGGAGTGTGAGTATGAGTTCTGACAGCATCTTTTTTATCAGTTGCTTTTTGCCGTTTAGCCTTGCGGTGTATTATTTAATACCGAGCTTGCGTGTTAAAAACTACATAATGCTGATATTGGGTCTTCTGTTTTACAGCTTCGGCAGTATGTCGGGGCTTGCAGTTTTGCTTATTGCTTCGACGGTGAACTATTTATTGGGGTTGTTGCTTTTAAAGGAGCGTTTTCGCACAGGCATTTTAGCCATCGGCGTTGTCGCAAACCTTATATTCTTAGCGGTTTATAAGTATTTAAGCTTTGTGCTGAGTGATATTTTAGGAGTAGAAAACGTTGATTTAGGTCTTACAGTGCCCTTGGGTATTTCGTTCTTTACCTTTAAGAGTATCTCATATTTGATAGACACCTATAAATCCAAGCGGAACGGAACAAAAAATTACCTTGATTTACTGCTTTATATCTCGTTTTTTCCGCAGATTGCGGCAGGCCCGATTGCACGTTTTGTAGACTTTAAACCTCAGCTGACAACACGCGCGCTGTCACTTGAGGGTGTGACGGAAGGTGTTCGACGTTTTATTGTCGGTCTTTCCAAAAAGCTGATTATTGCAGGCACTTTGGGTAGCGTTGTGGACACTGTTTTCGAGCTTCAGGCAGGACTTGATGCCCGCTTGGCTTGGCTTGGCGCTATCGGCTACAGCCTGCAGATTTACTTTGATTTTTCGGGCTACAGTGATATGGCAATCGGTTTGGGCAGAATGTTCGGTTTTAATACCTTGGAAAACTTTAATTACCCTTATGTTGCCTCGTCAATCGGCAATTTCTGGAGACGTTGGCACATAAGCCTTTCTACCTGGTTTAAGGATTATCTGTATATACCCTTGGGCGGCAACCGTAAGGGTAAGTGCATTGCCGCACTTAATAAGGCTATCGTGTTTACCCTTTGCGGAATCTGGCACGGTGCTAACTGGACCTTTTTGCTTTGGGGATTTTGGCACGGACTTTTGTCGGCACTTGAAAGCCTTAATATTGTTCCCGTAAAAAGACTTGATTCCTTAAAATGCGGCCGTATTGTCGGCAGAGTGTATACACTTTTGGCGGTTTGTCTGGGCTTTGTAATGTTCAGGGCCTCGTCGGTCGAAAATGGCTTTGGCGTGATAGGTGCAATGTTCTCAGGATTTGAGTTCACCGACAGTTCAACGGTATTGTTCCGCACGCTTTTAAACGGCGAAACAGTGGCAATACTTATTTTAGCGGTGATTTTCTCTGTTCCCTTGAAGGATTGGCTTTTGAAGTTTACTAAATTAAAACCTGCATTAGAGATTTTAAGCTATGTCGGTGCATTGGTACTGTTTGTGCTTTGTATCGGGAAATTAGCCTCGGGCGGCTTTGCACCGTTTATTTATGCACAGTTCTGAGGTGGAGTATGAAGAAAAAAATATTTTTAAGTTTAGTTTTGACTTTGTTTTTCGTTATCAGCCTGACTCTCAGCCTTGGAATGTTTGTTTTCGGTGAATCGAAACCCGCCGGTAACGAGATTTTGAGTGCGGCACCGTCTATAACAAAGGATGACGGCTCGTTTAACGAAATGTTTCTTTCAGATTTGTCAAAGTGGGTTAACGACCGCTTTTTTCTGCGTCAGGAAATGATAACGCTTGATAACGGCGTGACGGCACTTTTGGGTGTTTCGGGTGAAAAAAAGGTGGTTGTCGGCCGTGACGGATGGCTGTTTTTCGGGGATACGGTTGACGGCTATACAGGTATGGCCACTCTGAGCGAGCGTGAGCTTTTTTCGGTTTATAAAAATATCGAGCTTATGAATGAGTACTGTCTAAGCTCGGGTCGTGACTTCAGCTTTGTGATTGCACCCAATAAAAACTCTCTTTACGGAGAATATATGCCGGATTACGGTGTCAAAGCAGAAACAACTGATGCCGAAAAATTAATAGAAATGCTTAAATCGGCAGGAATAAAAAGTCCTGACCTTTTTAAGGCAATCGGCGAAAAGGATGAAGCTTTGTATTTTAAACACGATTCGCACTGGAATTCAAAGGGTGCGGCGTTGGGTGCCGACATTATAAACAACGCATTTGGCGTTAAAACCAACTTTTTTGAAGGTGACTTTTCGGTTGCCCTGCGCAATACGGGTGACCTTTACGGTATGATTTATCCTGCGCTTACCGATACTGAGATTGATTGGCGCTTAGAGGATGAACGTGATTTTGAGTTTACCGGCTCGGGCAAAACACCCACAAGCATTACTATTACCACCAAAAGTGACCGCGAGGGTAAGCTGTTGGCATACCGTGATTCGTTTGGCAGTCTTTTGTTTCCGTACCTTGCCGAAAGCTACGGTGAGTGTCATTTTTCACGCAAAACCGCATATGATTTGACATTGGAGTCGGATTATGTTATGGTGGAGTTGGTTGAACGTAACCTGAGCTACCTTTTGAAATTTGCACCGATTTTTCCGTCACCTGAACGTGAGTTTTCGGTTCCCGAGGCTTCTTCGGGCAAGGTGGCGCTTAGTACCGAAGACTTGACGGCACCTGAAGGCTTAAAGGCAGTCAAGGGGTATTTACCGCAGTGTGATAGTGCTTCGGGCGTTTATGTCAGCACCGATAAGGCAGTATATGAGGCACTTTTAACCGACAAAAACGGATTTGTGGCTTATATCCCCGAGTCTGAAGAACCGCAGTCGGCAGTATTTTTTGTCGGAGAAAAGGCAGTAAGACAAGATTTTTAAAAGAGGTATTTTTATGAAAAAGATATTAGCAATTATTTTGGTTGCGGTGGCCGTTTTGGGACTTGCCGCTTGCGGCAGTGATACCGACGGCGGCACATCAGATAAGGCTCAGTCAACAGTTTCGTCCGAAAAAACAGCCAAGGAATTGGCTGTCGGATGTAAGGATAAGCCGGTGTCGGAGCTTGTAAAGCTTATCGGCGAGCCTAAGGCTAAGGAATATGTTCCTAGCTGTCTTAATCCCGGTGTTGGTGAGGACGGCTTCTGGGAGTATGACGGCTTTACTGTTTACACCTACCGCGCTGACGGTAAGGAAACCGTTTACGAGGTCGAATAAGAATCAAAATATATAAAATTTACGGCAGAGTTACCTTACCGGTATACTCTGCCGTTTTTTCGTGTTTGTAATTAAAAATATTTTGTAAATTATCGAAAAAGGTATATGAATTTTAATGCGGTTGTGCTATAATTACACTGTATAAATGTATGTTGGCGGGATATTAAGGTTTTGCTTTGAAAAATGACGAAAGGGGTCGGTTGGTAATGAAAAAATCAATACTGCTGGTGCTTAGCTTAGTGTTGTGTATAGTGCTTTCAGCCTGTTCGTTGCCGAGCGTCGGCATTACCGACAGTCTTTCTCCGCCAAAACCCTCGGGTGAGCTTTATGAGATTCAAAAGGCGTTAGAGTCCTCGGCAGGACACGGCGTTAATCTGGTCTATCCGTCGGCAGGTAAATACCGTTCGGCTATTGTGACAAAGGATATTGATTTTGACGGTAAATTAGAGGTTTTTTCGTTCTACAGTACCGAAACCGACGACAAGACCACCGTTATGCATATAAACTATATCCGTTGGATTGACGGTAAATGGCGTTCGCTGACCGATTTGCAGGTTGATGTTTCGGGTGTTCAGTCGGTTGATTTTGTACGGCTCGATAACGAGGAAACCTTAAAGCTTGTGGTCAGCTGGGACCGTTATTCGGTTACAAATAAACAGCTTTCGGTGTATAGTATAGCCTCGGGTGAGCTTTTGGAGGTTACCCGTGCGGATTACTCGGTTTTTGCTACCTGTGACTTTGATTCGAACGGCATTTTTGAGATAGTTGCCGTTTATCTGGATGCCGAAAATAAAACCTCTACAGCAACGCTTCTAGCTTTGAATGACAGCGGTTTTTCGGAACGCAGTACCTGCAACTTAGACCCTACTGTCACATCGTATTTTGAACCGAAGCTGTCAAAATTCACCGACGGCAGGCAGGCGCTTTTTATTGACGCTGCAAAAACCTCAGGACTTATCACCGAAATTTTAAGTGTTGATGAGAACGGCAGGCTTTACAGTGCCTTACCGTATACTATGAATTTTGAAAATGTCAATACCTTGAGAGCCTCGACGGTACATTCGGCTGATTTTGACGGTGACGGATGCATTGATATTCCGTTGGCACGTGCTTTGCCGACAGTTTTGGGTACTCAGGATGAGCAAAAGGCTTATATGACAATCTGGAATAGCTTTAACGGACGTGAATTTACCGCTATCGGACATACCATTATAAATTACACCGACGGGTATTACATAAATATGCCGGAGGATTGGGTGGATAATATTGCGGTTCAGCGTCGGCTTGACAGCCGTCAGCGTATTTTCTATAGGTTTGACCCGTTGACGCAGGAGACCGGTGAAGAGGTTTTGCGTATTATGGCAATTCCGCTTAAGAGCCTTGACACCGGACGTGACGAATTCAAGGATTTCGTAGAGTATCAAAGAAGCTCGGAATACGCCTTTGCCGTAAGGTTTGCAAACAGTGCCCTGACCCCCGATAAGGAGTATTTTAAACAGAATTTAAAGCCGATTAATTCGGTTAACAGTTAAAGGAGAACACGATGAAGAGAATTCTCATTGTTGAAGATGAGCAGAATATCCGTGAGTTTGAGGTTATCAACCTTAAGCGTGTAGGCTATGAGACGGTTGAGGCCGGCTCGGGCGAGGAGGCCTTGCGTATCTATGATAGCGACTGTCAAGGCTTTGATATTGCTTTGCTGGATATTTCTATGCCGGGAATGGACGGATTTACGCTTTGCAAGGAGCTTCGCCGACGTTCGCCGAAGCTTGGAATTATTATGCTTACTGCACGCACGCAGGAAATGGATAAGGTCAGCGGTCTTATGCTCGGAGCTGACGATTATATCACCAAGCCGTTCAGCCCGACCGAGCTTAATGCACGTGTTGACTCGCTTTACCGAAGAATTGAGGTTATGGGTAATACTCAAACCGCTATGAACGAGGAAATCCGTCATGGCGAGTTTGTGCTGAATATGAGACGCAGAACTCTGTCGAAAAATGACAAAAATATTGAGCTGACTCAGGTCGAGTTTCAGATTATCGAGTATCTTTTTACCAATCCCGATACTCCGCTTGACCGAAACGACATTTTGACGCGTGTTTGGGGCGAAAGCTACTTCGGTGAGGAAAAAATTGTCGATGTTAACATTCGCCGTTTAAGAATGAAAATTGAGGATGAGCCGTCAACTCCGCGCCACTTGGTGACAGTTTGGGGTATGGGCTATAAATGGTGCACTAATCAGGAGTAGGTTTGCGAATTTTAAAACGAAAGGCGGTGTAGTATGGAAACAAATTTAAAGCTTCATAGCATAACCAAGCGTTGGATTTTAAATGTTATGGCTATTGACTTTATAGTTGTCTTGATTTGTGAGGTTTTTATCGGCGTTTTCCTTTTCAGCTACTACCGCAACCTTGTGGCAGATGCCGCAGGGGAATATGTGCGTGATATAAATATGCTTTCCCTGACCGATGAGGAGGGCTTCCCGTCGGCGGCAAGGGGTTATGCACAAAAATTTGCTCACCGGGATAAGGTCGAGGTGCAGATTTTTGATAACAGCGGTAGTATGCTGGTTACTACCAACGGCTTTGCCTCGCCCGGTGTTGCTGAGCTTGCGACCGATTATTCCGAGGCTAAACGCTCAGGCGCAGAGGCTTGGTGGTACGGCAAAAACGATAACGGCGAGCGTGTTTTGGCCATCTCAAATCACTTGCCTGATTTGGGGTACGGTTCAAACGGAATCTACCGCGTGATAGTTTCGATGGAAAATGTCATCCAAAGCTATGTGGTTGTGCTTATAGTGTGCATTGCGGTAGGCTTACTTGTCATAGGCTTTTCGGCACTTTCGGGAAGCTTTTTTGTCCGTTCGATTGTCCGTCCTGTGCGGGAAGTTACGGCAACTGCAAGAAAAATTGCCTCAGGTGACCTTAAAACAAGGCTAGAGGTTAAGCAGAATGATGAAATAGGCGAGCTGTGCGATACTATAAACTATATGGCGTCCGAGCTTGAGAATAACGGCAGGCTGAAGAACGATTTTATATCCTCGGTTTCGCACGAGTTGAGAACTCCGTTAACTGCAATTAAGGGTTGGGGTGAAACGGTACGGCTTTCAATCGGCGAGGATGACGAGGTTGTCCGTCACGGTGTTGACGTAATTTTGGGTGAGGCTGACCGTCTTTACGGCTTGGTTGAGGAGCTTTTGGATTTTTCAAGAATTGAGACCGGTAAGCTGACTATCACACCGTCGGTTAATGACCCGGTTTTGATTGTCGGAACGGTGGTAGATATGTATCGGGAAATCGCAAACCGACAGAAGATTTCCTTAAGCTTTACAAAGCCTGATACCAATGAAATGATTTTTGCTGACCGCGACCGTATTAAGCAGGTTTTTATAAATGTTATTGATAATGCGCTGAAATATACCGAGGCGGGCGGAAATGTCGCGGTTTCGGCTTTTAATGAAGAGGGTTGTATACGTGTCACCATTTCGGATACCGGCTGCGGTATTGCGGCTAAGGATTTGGACCACGTCAAGGAAAAATTCTATAAGGCGAATACAAACGTGCGAGGCTCAGGGATTGGGCTTGCCGTTGCTGATGAAATAATCAAAAATCATAACGGTCTTATGTTCCTCGAAAGTACCGAGGGCGAGGGCACTACCGTAACGGTGGTACTGCCTACCGTAAAGCTGGAGCTGGACGAGGTCACCGAGATTGTGTTCCCGCCCGAGCAGGAAGGATAAAAATGAGTAAGAAGAAAACATCAATTGGCGGTCAGGCGTTGATTGAGGGCATTATGATGAAGGGCCCTTATAAAACTATGATGGCTGTAAGGAAAAAGGACGGCAGTATTGAAACTGTTGAGGTAGTTGAAAAGCATTTAAAGGATAAGTATAAAATCTTTGGCTGGCCGTTGATTAGGGGAATGGTTAACCTTATCGAGTCAATGGTTTTAGGCTATAAAGCAATGATGCAGTCGGCTGAAATTTCAGGCTTTGCCGATATAGATGAGGAAATGCCCGAAAAGACCGAGGCTAACAGCAAGGACGCCGAGGAACAAAATGCCGAGCAAAACGAAGAGCCAAAGGAAGAAAAAAAGGAGAGCATTTTGACCGGTGCCGTTATGGCGATAGGCGGCGTGCTTGGTGTTGCACTTGCGGTAGTGCTGTTTATGTGGCTTCCGTCGGTTATCTTTAAGGGTGTTCAGTATATAGCAGGCACCGATTTGAGGTATTATAAGGGACTTATCGAGGGTATTGTTAAAATTGCAATTTTCGTGGGATATATCGCACTGACCTCACTTGAAAAGGATATAAAGCGTGTGTTTCAGTACCACGGCGCTGAGCATAAGACCATCTTCTGTTACGAAAGCGGTGAGGAGCTGACGGTTGAAAATGTCCGAAAGCATACACGCTTTCATCCGAGATGCGGTACCTCGTTTATGTTTTTGATGTTGGCAGTGGGCATTTTAATCAGCAGTGTGCTGGTTGTAGTGTTGCCTGACTTTATTATCAGCCGTAACTACATTTGGGTACCGATAAAAATCCTGCTTCTACCGCTTACCTGCGGTATCGGTTACGAGCTGATTAAGGTGTGCGGACGCCACGATAATCTGTTCACCAAAATTATTGCTGCCCCCGGTCTTTGGGTGCAAAGGCTGACCACTAAGGAGCCTGACGACAGTATGATTGAGATTGCAATTGCCGCAGTGAATGAGGTTATTCCGCTTGATGGCTCAGATATGACGGACGGCTGTTGCAAATGACAAAATACGATTTGATAAATACCGTCACTGAGAGATTGACGGCGGCAGGGTTTGAGTGTGCTCGGTTTGAGGCGACCTGGCTTGTCGAATGCGGTATTGCAGACGGCGAGGATAAGGTTTTAGAATTACTTGAAAGACGGATTAAGCGTGAGCCGTTGCAGTACATTTTAGGTGAGTGGGAGTTTTACGGGCTTCCCTTTAAGGTTGGCGAGGGCGTTCTGATTCCGAGAGCCGACACCGAAACGCTGGTAGAAACGGCACTGAAAATAATAAAGGATGAAAATTTACAAAAGCCTACGGTTTTCGACCTTTGTGCAGGCAGCGGTTGTATAGGAATCACCTTGGCGCATTTGACCGATGCGGATGTAAAAATGTTTGAAAAAAGTCCAAAGGCTGTAAACTACCTTTCAACTAATGTTGAGCTAAATAAGGTAACCGCCGAGGTATATGAGTATGATGTCTTAGGTGAACCATTTTCAAACAAATTTGCTGATATGATAATATCCAATCCGCCGTATATCAGGACCGAGGTTATTAATACACTTGAGGCTGAGGTTCAGTGTGAACCGCGAATGGCACTTGACGGCGGTGAAAACGGACTTTTGTTTTACCGTCATATAGCCGACAGGTGGAAATCGGCATTAAAGGACGGCGGTTGGCTTTTGTTTGAAATCGGCTTTGACCAAGCGACGGAGGTTACCGAAATTATGCAAAACTACGGCTACAGTGAGATTAGGGTTATTAAGGATTTGTCGGGAAATGACCGCGTTGTGGTCGGTAAATTAAAGGTTAAATTATAGGTCGCAAGACCAAGCACATAAAAGATTAAGATATTAAGGAGAGATAAATATGGCAAACGATAAAGCAAAGGCACTGGCTACTGCATTGGAGCAGATTGAGAAATCCTACGGTAAGGGCACTATAATGAAGCTTGGCGAAAACGCTCATATGAACGTTGAGCATATTTCGACCGGCTCAATAGGTCTTGATGCCGCACTTGGTATCGGCGGTCTGCCGAGAGGACGTATTGTTGAGATTTACGGACCCGAGTCCTCGGGTAAAACCACTATTGCACTTCACGTAATTGCAGAGGCACAAAAGCAGGGCGGCGAGGTTGCGTTTATCGACGTTGAGCATGCGCTTGACCCGGTTTATGCCGCAGCTTTGGGTGTAGATATTGACTCTATGCTTGTATCTCAGCCGGATACCGGTGAGCAGGCTTTGGAAATTACTGAAGCATTGGTCCGCTCGGGCGCGTTGGACGTTGTCGTTGTTGACTCGGTTGCTGCATTGGTACCCAGAGCCGAAATTGAGGGTGATATGGGTGACTCGCATATGGGTCTTCACGCACGCTTGATGTCGCAGGCCTTAAGAAAATTAGCCGGTGCAATTTCCAAGTCCAACTGTGTTGCGATATTTATCAATCAGTTGCGTTCAAATATCGGCGGCTACGGCGCTACCGAAACCACCACCGGCGGTAGAGCTTTGCGGTTCTATGCTTCGGTACGTCTTGATATCCGCCGTCGTGACGCCATTAAAATCGGTACCGAGGTTGTCGGCAATAAGACCGAAGCTAAGGTTGTTAAAAATAAGGTTGCACCTCCCTTTAAAACTGCAGAATTCGATATTATGTACGGCAAGGGCATCTTCCGTCCGGGCGAAATTATTGAGCTTGGTATTAAGCTTGAAATCGTTAAGCGTAGCGGTGCTTGGATTTCCTATAATGACGAAAAAATTGCTCAGGGAAGAGATAATGCAAAGATGTATCTGGCAGAGCATCCTGAATTGGCCGCTGAAATCGAGGAGAAAATCCGTGTAAAGCTGGCCGAGCAGGCACAGACTGTCGGCAAATCGGCTAAAGAGGCCGCCGAAGCTAAGTCTGCCGAGATTGATGCCGTTATGGTAGCCGCCGCTGCAGAAAGCGCCGAGGCCGAGGTTGCGGCAACAACAAAGGGTCGCAGAAAGTCCAAAATTAATATCGACGTTGACGTTGAGTAATGAAAATATTGGAAATCAGACCAAGAAAACGGCAGGTCAGCGGAATTGTTTTTGATATAACAATAGACCCGAAGGAATGGGGCGCAGACTGTGATGCCGCAGGGTATCTTTGTTTGGATACCGAGCTTTGTGAAATAAAAGGTCTTAAAGCAGGAATGCTTGTGACTGACGAACAGTTAGAGGAATTGATCCGAGAGTCGCACATAAAACGTGCAAAATCGAGGGCAATGTGGTACCTTTCGCGGTCGGACTGCTCAAGAGCAACGCTTATTGAAAAGCTTTGTAAGGCATACCCAAAATATGCCGCTATAGCCGCCGCCGACCGTATGGAGGAGCTTAACTTTTTGGATGACGAAAAATATGCCCGTTATAAATTCGAGCGTATTCTGGCTGAAAAAAGGGTTTCGGTTTCGGTCGCAAAGCAGCTTTTAAGAGCCGAGGGTATCGACCGAGAGCTGGTCCAGATTATTGCAGAGGAAACAGAGGTTGACCCTATAAAGCCGATTGTCGAGCTTATCGAGAAAAAATATCGGCATAAATTAGGTGATTTTGAAGCCAACAAAAAGGTAATTGCCGCCTTAATGCGAAAGGGACACAGGTATCCTGATATTAAAGAGGCGCTGTCACAATTTTGTGTTGAAAACGAAGAAGAAATATTTAGCGAGGATTATGATGTATAAGGTTGGAATGGTGAGTCTCGGGTGCGACAAGAACCGCATTGATGCCGAGATAATGCTCAAAAAACTGCAGGATGCCGGATATGAAATTGTGCCTGAGGAGGCCGGGGCTGATGCGATTATAGTCAATACCTGCGGCTTTATTGAGGATGCCAAGGCCGAGGCGATTGAAAACATTATCGAAACGGCAAAATACAAGCAGGACGGTAAGCTTAAGGCACTGATTGTGACCGGCTGCCTGGCAGAGCGGTACCGCGATGAAATCAAAGAGGAGCTGCCCGAGGTTGATGTTGTGGTCGGCTTAGGCTCGAATGAAAAAATAGTGGAAATCGTCAAGGCTGCACTTGACGGAAAATATGAGAGCTACTACGGTGAAAAAGAGGACCTTGTAATCGAGGGCGACCGTCTTTTGACCACACCGCCATATACGGCATACGTCAAAATCGCCGAGGGCTGTGACAATCATTGTACCTATTGTGCCATACCTAAGATTCGCGGACGCTTCCGTTCACGTAAAAAAGAGGATATTTTGAGTGAAGTCAATAGGCTTGCTGATACAGGTGTTACGGAAATCGTACTGATTGCGCAGGACACTGCCCGTTACGGTGAGGATATCTACGGCAAGCCGCAGTTGGCTGAGCTTTTAAAAGAAATCTGTAAAATTGAAGCGGTAAAATGGGTCAGAACCCTTTACACCTACCCTGACCGCATTACGGATGAGTTGCTTGAGGTAATAGCCGGTGAGGAAAAGGTTGTAAATTATCTTGATATTCCTTTACAGCACTGTAATGGGGAAATTTTAAAGCGGATGAACCGCAAGGGCAACCGCGAAGAATTAGAGGCGTTGATTGAAAAAATCCGTACAAAGGTTCCCGGTATTACGCTTAGAACAACCCTCATTACCGGCTTTCCGGGAGAGACCGAGCAACAGTTTGAGGAGCTTTGCGGGTTTGTAAACACTGTAAAATTTGACCGTTTGGGTTGCTTTGCTTACTCCGAGGAGGAGGGCACACCGGCGGCACTGCTACCGGACCAGATTGACGGACAGCTGCGTGTTGACCGTGCCGAGATAATTATGAACGACCAGCACCGTATTGCCGGCGAAAAGAATGAGGCAAAGTACGGTACACTTCAAGAGGTGCTGATTGAGGGTTATGACGATTATATTAAGTGCTATTTCGGTCGGACACGTGCCGATGCTCCCGAAATTGACGGCAAGGTGTTCTTCACGGTGTCAGAACCGCAGATAATAGGCACATTTGTTAATGTAAGAATAACCGATTCGCTTGAGTACGACCTTTTGGGCGAAATGGAATAAAGGAGAAGTATTATGAATTTACCTAACAAGCTTACCGTTGCAAGAATTATTATGACTCCGCTTTTTATGGCGGCAATGCTTATTGAGTTCCCGCATCATTATCTGGTTGCCCTGGCGTTGTTTGCCGCGGCCTCGTTTACTGACTTTTTGGACGGAAACATTGCAAGAGCTCGCGGAATTGTGACAAATTTCGGCAAATTTTTAGACCCGCTTGCTGATAAAATGCTGACAACTGCCGCATTTTTAGCCTTTTTGGCAAGGGATTTCGGCTGGGGTATTGCGTGGGTACTGTTTATCGTGCTTTTCAGGGAGTTTATGATAGCTTCATTAAGGCTGGTTGCCGTTTCCTCCGAAACAAAAAAGGTAATTCCGGCGAATATTTGGGGTAAGCTCAAAACGGTATCGCAGATGATTGCAATCATTTTCGGTATTGCACTGCTTTACTTTGCTGAATCAATTTTGCCAATGCTGGGGCTTTCGGCATCGGTAGCATATGATGTTGTTTATATACTTTATGTTGTTTACGGCATTCTGCTTTGGATTTCGACCATATTCGCCGTTGTTTCAGGTGCGATTTATATGAAGGACAGCTTCGAGTTTATCGACCCGTCTAAATAATAATTTTTAAAACTTAAAAACAACACCCGATGAACAGTATTGTTCATCGGGTGTTGTTTTGTTTTACTCTTAATCATTCTTTTCTTCAGGGGTGTTATCCCAAGCTTCAAGCGGCGGAATTTCAACAATGTCAAACTCGTCGGTTATCGAATCGTCGATTTTGAAGCCACCTGAAAAGCCTTGGTAGGCATCGAGGTGCTGTTCGCTCAAATTTTCCAAAAGGTAATCGTCATCGGGGTTTTCAGCCGCATAAACTTCAGCCTCGTAACGCGAACGGTGGTTGGCAATGACCTCACCCTCGGGGTAATCGGGAGCAGGTGCCGGCTTAAAGTTGCGTTTTATTATTACTATTCCGATATAAACCGCAATCAAAACAATCGATATTAAGCTTACAATAAGTCCGATTTTGAGCCCGGGAGTATTATAGGTAAACTCAATTTCGCATAAGCCTTCGGGAGCTACCACAGCCATAAAGCCTTTGTTTACACGGTAGATTTTTGCTGCCTTGCCGTTGACTGTTGCGGTGTAGCCTTCGTGATAAGGCACCGAGAAAAATACTAAATTTTCGCGGTCCATTGATATTTCGGCAGTAAATCCGTTGCTTGACGGCTTGAAATAATGTGCGCTGACCTTACGCCGTGCGGCACAGTCGGCGGCTAAATCAACATCATCAAAGTAGAGTAGCTTTTCGCCATACGGTTGTCTGCCGATACGGTATTCATCCGAAAGATTGGTTAAATATTTTGAAATTTCAGGAATATCCTTGTCCTCAACATAAACAGCCTTGAGCAGTATATCAACCAGCCGTTCCTTGTGATACTCACTCACAGTAGCGGTGTCGGTATAGTAATCATAGGTAAAGCCCATGGGGATATAGTTGTTATTAAGGTAAATATCATAGCCTGATTCGGTCGAATGATAGGTATAGCCCGGAATAGCGGTTTTGCCGCTTTTTTCGGTAAACTCCTTGGAGTTATCAATATGGGGGTCGAGCATATATTTTACCGACAAAAGCGAACGCAGGGTGTGGTAAGAGGCGTCGGGTCTGGATGCAACCGAGCGGTCAACACCGATAAATTTATAAAATTCGGTTACGCTTGACGGTACGATTGAATGGAAATAGTTTATAGACGAAAGGTTCAGATAAAGACCGGTATTGTCTACTCCGTCATAAACGTCAACCCTGGAAAATTCCTTTTCATCGGCGATTGAGACCTTGCCCTCAATTAAGGCATCGGTCATAACCGAATCCATTTCATAGGAATGAGACTGACCGCAGGAGATAAAGAAGGCAGAATAAAGAATTGAAACAATGCACACAAGTGCAATAATGGGCTTAAATACGGCGGTTTTGCGTTCTTTTATCATAGGTATTAAGGCACGCACTGCCAACAGACTGAAAAAGGCGATTGCAGCGGTCACCCAAAAACGCAGGTCGTAGGTGTCACCCTCAACGACAGTTGTTTTGTCGATTGCATGTTTGACACTCTGCCAAAGATATTTAATGGGATTGGTTGCCGCATCGGTATAAAGTCCCCATTTGGTAATAATATTGTTTTCGATTGTCGGCAAAAAGCCGATAACGGCAATAAAGGCACAGGTGATACCAAAGCTCCAACGCCAGGCGGAGCTCCAGTTAATCTCAGAATCCTCAAAGGCAAGAGCAGTAGCAAGGCACATAAGCAGTATCGGCATAAAGTACCAACGGGCATAGTAAGCGGTGTTGAGCATTGAGAATACCGCATTAAGTCCCGGAATAAGCGCCATTATTATTGAAATGAAAAGCACTCTGCGAAGCCAGGTACCCTTTTTCTGTGACTGTAGCCAGGCTATAGTGCCGGTCATTCCGAAAAGCGGCAGCCATCCGCCTAAGGACGACCATTTTACGTCGGCTCCCGGGAAGAAAACCGGACGTGCAGGCAAATCGGGTGGGAAGAAGAAGCACTGTATTACGTTCAGGAAAATTTGCTCCTTGCCGTAAAGCACCGCTCCCCAG
>JAEIGA010006504.1_pt1 | contig 17795 bp, 13 predicted proteins | sample 9270691 | NCBI WGS metagenome assembly JAEIGA01 (sample SAMN17057246, study PRJNA624740) | gut metagenome | biome: biome; isolation source: fecal sample | host: Bos grunniens | place: China: Xizang | collected 2019 | reverse complement strand
GGCATGGTTGAAAAGCGCGAGGGAACGTTGGCTTTTGCAAAAACATTCTGTTTTGCTGCTGCGTGAGCAGCAACGTATATAGTTCCACCGCAAAACAGCGTGTAGCAGGATACCTGCGGTTTTGACAAAAGCAACGTGACCGGGAGCCTTTTCAACTTTCCCAATGAATGTAGAAAGTGTTTAAAATAAATCTACAATTGAAATAATAAATCGGAGATCATCTAGTATGTAAACAATATTGGGAATAATAAGTGGAATTGTGTCAAAACTACGCAGTAAAACTGTGTAAAAATGATACATTGGGTAAAAAGGTTAAAGTCCAAATGAAAAATAAAAATAAATGTGTCAAAAAGTTATGGTTTTAACAGAATTTTTACCATTTCTTTTATGTTTTCGCATTTTTGAACGTTTGAATCTTCTTCTGGGCAAACTATGTTTGAAAATCCTAGTTGTTGTGCAGTTTTTATTCTATTTGAACTTTTTGTAACTTGTCTAATTTCCCCTGCAAGACTTAATTCGCCAAAAATTGCTGTATTATTTGGCAAAGGTAAATCTACTCTGGCAGAATAAAGGGCGGCTACGATTGCTGCATCAATTGAACTTTCATTTAATCTAATGCCTCCTGCAACATTTACATAAATGTCTTGGTCAGAAAATGTAAGCCCGCAGCGTTTTTCAATAACAGCGGCAATTCTTGCAACGCGACCAGAATCAATTTTTTCGCTGTAAACTCTGCTTAATGATGATTTTGCAGGAACTGTTAAAGCTTGAATTTCTACAAGAAAAACTCTTGAACCTTCAAAAACTGGGCAGCAAGAAACTCCCGCAGGATTTGAATCTTTTCGTTTTGTTAAAAATAATGATGAAGGATCAACTATAGAAATTAATCCTTTTTCTGTCATATTAAAAATGCCAAGTTCGTCAATTGAACCAAATCTGTTTTTTTGTGCGTGCAAAAATCTTATGTCTTCGTTATTTCGTTCAAAAGAAATTACAGTGTCTACCATGTGTTCCAAAGATTTTGGGCCTGCAATTGTTCCTTCTTTTGTAACGTGAGCAGTCATAATTAAAACAGAATCTCTTTCTTTTACCCAAGAAATAAATTCATTTGCACAATATTTTAATTGATTCACTGTTCCTGGAATTATACCTGCTTCTGCAGAATAAATTGTTTGAATTGAATCTATGATTACTAGTGAAGGTTTTAAGTTGTCCATTGCGTCTAAGCTATCTTCTAAACGTGATGTGCAAAGCAACTGAATTTTTGAACAATCTACATTTAATCTTAAAGCGCGGTCTTTAATTTGTTCTGCAGATTCTTCGCCACTTATGTATAAAACTGTTTGATTTTCTTTGTTTGTATTTGAAAAGGATGATGCGCTTTGTAATAAAAGTGTTGATTTTCCAATTCCTGGCTCGCCACCAAGTAAAATGGCCGAACGTTTTGTAGCTCCTCCGCCTAGAACTCTGTCAAATTCTTCTATGCCTGTTAGAAATCTTACTTTATTTTCTGTTTTGATTGATTCAAGTGAAACTGGCTTTTTCTTTTCTACTTGTTCTGTTCCGCGGCCAGCTGGAGTTATGGCGTTTTTATCTATGATGATTTCTTCTAGTGTGTTCCATTCGTTGCATTCAGGACATCTTCCAAGCCATTTTGGTTGTGTGTATCCACAAGATGAACATTTGTAGGTTATTGAACCACTTTTTTTTGCCATAAATACCTCTGCTAAATATAATTTTTTTTTATATTTTTTAAAAAAATATGTTGACAGATTTATATGATGATAGTATATTAATCTTAGCTTGTAAATAAGCTGATAAACTCTCTCCGATGTCCAGTAACGCTGGACGGCGGGCCGCCTTTAGTATGACTGACTGCGGCCCGTTTTTTTTTAACTAAAAAAATGTGCAAGGGGTATGTAGCTGGACGCAACTTTTGTTGCGGAGCCACTTGCCAAAGGCAAGGGCTGACCGTTAGGGAACAGCGGAACACCCCGGTTTTTGTTGGATTTCCAACAAAAATGCACCCAGATAATTATTATTTTTGTTGTGTTATTATTGATTCTGGCGCAACAGATTCTGTAACCCAAGTGTTTCCGCCAATAATGCTTTTTTTTCCAATTACTGTGTTTCCGCCCAGAATTGTTGCGTTTGCGTAAATTGTAACATCATCTTCAATTGTAGGGTGGCGTTTTTTGTTCATAAGTTCTTTTTTTACGCTAAGGGCCCCCAAAGTTACACCTTGGTAAATTTTTACGTTATTTCCTATAACACAAGATTCTCCAATTACTACGCCGGTTCCGTGATCAATAAAGAAGGATTCGCCAATTGTGGCACCCGGATGAATGTCTATTCCTGTTGTTCCGTGCACGTGTTCGCTCATAATTCGAGGAATAATTGGAATGCCGTTTTTATATAGAAAATTTGCAATTCTGTAAACTAAAATTGTCTGGAGTCCTGGGTAAGAAAGTATTACTTCTTCGTTGCTTTTTGCAGCAGGATCACCTTTAAAAGCGGCCATTGTGTCTAAGAAAAGTTTTCGGCGAATTTCTGGAATTTCTTCTATTAGAGCTATTGATGTTTTTTCGGCTAGTTTAAAACAATGAGAATCTTCTATATTTTCTACAGTTCCGTTTGTTTTTGTAAGTGTGTAGATTAATGATTTTTGTATTTCTTTTGTAAGTTTTGCAATGATGTTGTTTACTTTTTCGCCTGTAACATAGCGAATGTTTATTAAGTCAATTTCTTCGGCATATTTAAAACCTGGGAATATTAATGATTGTAAATCTTGTAGTACAGAAACTACGTTTTGTCTGTTTGGAAAATTTTCTGCATTTGATCGGTTTAAGAGTCCAATTGTGTCGTAAGAAGTTAAAATATTATTAATTAATGAATCTATATTCATAGAAAACCTCGCTTTGTTAACGATAAAGAATTTTTTTTGTAAATACTAGTAGAATTTTGCAAAATTTATAAGAATTTTTGATTTCTCTTATTGACTTATTTTGTAACTTTATTTATATTCATTAAACGCACGTTTTTAGTTTGTGTGGAATCTTCAATGCCCTTGTAGCTCAGTTGGTAGAGCACAACATCGGTAATGTTGAGGTCTGCAGTTCGATTCTGCACAAGGGCTCTAAAAATGTGAGTTTTCGGGTTTGATAAACTTTTAGGAGTATAGATATGGCAAGCAAGAAGAAAGGTGCTGTTGAAATTATTGCATTACAATGTACAGATTGTAAAAGAAAGAATTATACAACTTACAAAAACCGTAAAAATATTACTGGTAAATTAGAAAAAAATAAGTATTGTCCTTTCTGCAAAAAAAGCATTTTGCATAAAGAAACAAAAGCTAAATAATTTTTATTTAGGTATTTGATTATTAGTTTATAAAATGGTATACTTGCGTAGACTGTTATTGAACTAATAGTTTTATATAAATAGGGCAGTAGTTCAGCTGGTAGAGCAGCGGTCTCCAAAACCGCCTGTCGTGGGTTCAAATCCTGCCTGCCCTGATTTTTTTATTTTTAAAAAGGAAAATGAAGATATGGCAAAAGTAATTCAATTTTTTCGTGAAAGTAAAGCAGAGTTAAAGAAAGTTGTATGGCCTACAAAAGATGATGTTATTTCATCAATTAAGGTTGTTATCATTTCTACAATCATTATGGCTCTTGTTTTAGGATTGCTTGACATATCATTTACAGCATTGTTCCGTATGTTGATGAAATAAGGCAAGGCGGAAAAAATGTCTAGAAGATGGTATATTTTACAAACATATACTGGTTACGAAAATAAAACAGAACGTTCAATTAAGACTTTGTTGGAAAGTGGTACACTTGATTCAAATATCGTTACAGATGTACGCGTTCCTGTTGAAGAAGTTGTTGAAATCAAAGACGGTAAAAAGAAATCACGTACAAATAAATTCCTTCCTGGTTATGTAATGTTGGAAATGGATTTGCCAGAATTTGGATGGAAACCAACTTGTACACAATTGCGCAGATTGCAAGGTGTTAATGGTTTTGTTGGTACAAATCCTAATGTTCGTCCTATTCCAATTTCAAATGACGAAGCAATGAATCTTTTACAAAAATCTGGTGTTATCAAAGGTGATAAACAAGTTCATTTGAAACAGTCTTACAGCATTGGTGATAACGTAAAAATTACGGAAGGACCTTTTGCTACTTTTACTGGAAGTGTAAAAGAAATTTTTGTGGACAGAGAAAAAATGACTGTTGAAGTTCAGATTTTTGGTCGTCCAACACCTGTTGAAGTAAGCTTTAGTCAAGCTGAAAAACAATAGTTCTTTATTAGGCAAAATCAGGGGTTTGTATCCCAAATACAAATCGTTAATCCTGTTTTTGGGAGAGGTGCAAGTCCGTTGGACATAGGTACTTCGTTAGTAAGATGTTTTTATAACACTTACACACCAATATTGGGAGAAACAAAATGGCTACAAAAAAAATCTCAGCTATTATTAAGTTGCAGTGTCCTGCAGGAGCAGCTACTCCAGCTCCTCCAATTGGACCAGCTCTTGGACCTCATGGCGTTTCAGCTCCAAAATTTGTTCAGGAATTCAATGACAGAACAAAATCAATGGAAAAAGGTCTTATCATCCCTGTTGTAATTACAGTTTATCAAGACAAATCTTATACATTTGTTCTTAAAACTCCTCCTGCAGCAGTATTAATCAAAAAAGCAGTTAAAATTGAAAAGGGTTCTGGAAATCCTCTTCTTAACAAAGTTGCAACTCTTTCTGCTAAAGATCTTGAAGAAATTGCAAAAACAAAAATGCCAGATATCAATGCTAACGATATCGAAGCAGCAAAAAAAATCATTGCCGGTACTGCACGCAGTATGGGTGTAGAGGTGGAGCAGTAATATGAAACATGGAAAGAAATATAATGCAGCTGCTGCAAAATATGATCTTGCAAAAAAATATGACATTGCTACAGCTTGTAAAATGATTCAAGATATGAAATTTGCTAAATTCGACGAAACTGTTGAAGCTCACGTTTCATGTCGTCTTGAAAAAAATGCTACTGTTCGTGATACATTGGTATTCCCAAATCAGTTCCGTGGTGAAAAGAAAGTTTTAGTTTTCTGTAAAGAAGACAAAGTAAAAGAAGCATTAGATGCTGGTGCTGCTTATGCAGGTGAAGAATATATCGACAAAGTAAAAGACGGATGGCTTGACTTTGACGTTGCTGTTGCTACACCTGATATGATGAAAGATGTTGGACGTCTTGGTATGGTTCTTGGTCGTAAAGGTTTAATGCCTAACCCAAAAACTGGTACTGTTACTCCAAACGTTGGACAAGCAGTTGCAGAATTAAAGAAAGGTCGTACAGAATACCGCGCTGATAAAGGTGGTGTTGTACACATTGCTGTTGGAAAGTGTTCAATGGATGCAGATAAAATTATCGAAAACTTTAACACTCTTCTTGCAGAAGTAAGTAAGAAAAAGCCTGTTGGATCTTCAGCTGGTTTTATCCAATCAGTTTCTGTTAGTTCTTCTATGGGACCTGGTGTATGGGTTGATTTCAAGGAAGGTGAATAATGGCTATTAGAGCAAAAAAAATCCAACCTGCTAAGGCAGAAGCAATTGAAAACGCAAAAAAGACATTTGCTGAATATAATGACTTCATTTTTGCTGATTACCGTGGTTTAACTGTAGAACAAATTACTGATCTTAGAGGTAAATTACGTGAAAAAAATGCAGTTCTTAAAGTTGTAAAAAACAACTTTGCTAAAATTGCATTTGACGATATGAAAGTTGAAAATGTTGCTGACTACTTAAAAGGTCCTACTGTTATTGCTATGGCTAACGAGGATTCTAACGAAGTAGCTAAAGTTCTTTTTGACTTTGCAAAAGATGCTCCAGCATTAAGTGTAAAAGGTGCTAGCATTGATAAGGAAATTTATGATCAAGCTAAAATCGAAGCTTATTCTAAAGTTCCTGGCAAAAAACAACTTTACTCTATGCTTATGTCTGCTATGAACGGTCCAGTTCGTCAACTTGCAGCTACTATTAAAGCATACGCAGAAAAGAAAGAAGCTGAAGGTGGAAACTAGTTTTTTACTAGACGCTTAAATAAATGAAGGTTTAGCATAACGCTTTCCTATAGAACAAGAGCAACACAGTTGCTCTGCATAGGTGGATAAACTAAAAAATGCTTTCGCATTTTTCTTAACGTTTTTCCATCGAACACGGGCAATAAATTGCCCCTCACAGGTCAGGCTTCATAGCTGTCGACTGTCCTGTGAAAGTGCGGAAAACTCAGTTGAGATAATTACCGCAGCCATTCATGGAATGGAGAATTAAATACTTTATTAAAGTGGAGAAGACAATATGGCAGCTCTCACAAATGATCAAATTTTAGATGCAATCGCATCAATGACAGTTCTTGAATGTTCAGAACTTGTAAAAGCAATGGAAGAAAAATTCGGTGTAACAGCAGCAGTAGCAGTAGCAGCAGCTCCAGCAGCAGGTGCAGCAGCAGCTGGTGAAGAACAAACAGAATTCACAGTTACTCTTGAATCTTTTGACGCAGCTAAAAAAATCCCAGTAATTAAAGCAGTTCGTGAAATTACAGGTCTTGGACTTGGTGAAGCAAAAGCTTTAGTTGAAGGTGCACCACAGACATTGAAAGAAGGTGTAAGCAAAGCTGACGCTGATGAAATGATCAAGAAAATCGAAGAAGCTGGTGGTAAAGCTAGTAAAAAATAATTAATTTTGAGATATCAAAATTAATAAATAAAATTATAGGGGATGCCTTTGGAAGTTTTTTCTGAGGGGTCCCCTATAGTCGTATAAAGTGGTTATTATATTAAACCCATTTTTGGTGGGAAAAATCGGTAGTTTTCTGTGCTGTGCAGAGTTTCTAGCATGTAGCAGAAAATAGCTGAACTTATTATACAGGGGTATCTGATGTTCGCGAAATCTCGCACAATTAATCGTCAGTACATTGGAAAAAACATCCAACAATCTATGGATGTTCCAAATCTTATTGAAATTCAGACTGCATCTTATGAAAGTTTTCTTCAATGTGATAGATTGAAGAAGGGTGAACCTTTATTGGATCAAGGGCTCCAAAATGTTTTCAATTCAACATTCCCAATTAAAGGTCCAGATGACATGTCTTTGGAATTTGACTTTTATCAATTAAATTGGGAAAATCAAAAATTTTCAGAATTGGAATGTAAACAAAAAGGTCTTACTTATTCGGTTCCATTAAATGCAAGAATTAACTTGGTGTTTGGTCAAGGTGAAATTCTTCAAAAAGACATTTATATGGGTGACATTCCTTTAATGACAGACAGAGGTACTTTTATTATTAATGGTGCTGAACGCGTTGTTGTTTCTCAAATTCACCGTTCTCCTGGTGTTATTTTCTGTCATGATAAAGGTGTTTATTCATCAAGAATTATTCCATACCGTGGATCTTGGTTGGAATTTGAAATTGATCAGAAAAAAGAACTTATTTATGTTCAAATAGATAGAAAAAAGAAAATCTTAGGAACTATTTTCTTACGTGCTTTGGGTTATGAAACTCGTGAAGACATTATTAGATGTTTCTATGATACAGAAAAAGTTGAAGTTAAAACTGATGCTGCTTCTAAAGATGAATTATTAGACAAAGTTTTAGCAGATGCTATTATTGTTAAAGATGAAGATGGCAATGAAAAACGTTTATTCAATGCTGGTGTAAAATTACATCCACATGATATTGATGAATTGATTGCTAACGACATTAAAGAAATTTCTGTAATTCGTTTTGATACACGTGCTAATCCACAAAGTAAATTTGAAAAAAATCTTTCTTTGAATTCAAGAATTATTATTAACTGTTTTGAAAGAGAAGAAGTTAAATATGTAAGTGAAGGTTCTGTAGATAATGAACCAACAAAAGAAGATGCATTGAATGCTCTTTATGCAATTCTTCAACCTGGTGAACCAATGACAATGCAACAGGCAGAAGATGATTTGCACTCATTGTTCTTTGAAAGTAGACGTTATGATTTAGGTCGTGTTGGTCGCTATAAACTTAATTCAAAATTTGAATACACAGATGATGTAAAAGATTTTACTTTAATTCCTGATGATATTATCAACACAATGAAATATCTTATTAAAGTATATTCTGGTGAAGAACAAACAGACGATATTGACCACTTAGGAAATCGTCGTATTCGTTCGGTTGGTGAATTGATGACAAACCAACTTAAAGGTGCTTTTGGTAGAATGGAAAAAATTGCCAGAGACCGTATGAGTTTGAAAGAAACTGATACAATGAAACCTCAGGATTTAATTTCTATTAAACCAATTGTTGCTGCTATTAAAGAATTCTTTGGTTCTTCACAACTTTCTCAGTTTATGGATCAAATTAACCCATTGGCTGAACTTACACACAAACGTCGTCTTAACGCTTTAGGACCAGGTGGTTTGAGCCGCGATAGAGCTGGTTTTGAAGTTCGTGACGTACACTATTCTCATTATGGTCGTATGTGTCCTATTGAAACTCCTGAAGGTCCAAACATTGGTCTTATTGTTTCATTGGCTATGTATACACGTATTAATGAATACGGTTTCTTGGAAGCTCCATATCGTAAAGTTGTTGATGGAAAAGCTACAGATCAAGTTGAATATTTAACAGCTATTGAAGAAGACAGATACAACATTGGTCAAGTTGTTGAAGGAATGAAAGAAGATGGTTCATTCCCAACAGAAACAATTTCTATTCGTCACCGTGGTGACTATACTGTTCGTTCGCCAAAAGATGTTCAGTATATTGACGTTTCTCCACGCCAGGTTATTTCAGTTTCTGCTTCTATGATTCCATTCCTTGAACATGATGACGCTAACCGTGCGCTCATGGGTTGTAACATGCAACGTCAGGCTGTTCCTCTTTTATTCCCAGAACCACCACATGTTGGTACTGGTATGGAAAAGAAATGTGCTTATGATTCAGGTGTTTTAATTAAAGCTAGACATGCTGGTGAAGTAATTTTTGTTTCTAGTGACAGTATTAAAGTAAAAGTTGATGGTTCAAACGAAGTTGATGAATACACATTGTTAAAATATCAAAGAACTAACCAGGATACTTGTTATCACCAACGTCCAACTGTTGAAGTAGGTCAAAAAGTTAAATTTGGTGATGTTCTTGCTGACGGACCTGCAACATTTAATGGTGAATTGGCCCTTGGTCGCAACATTCTTGTTGGTTTCGTACCTTGGAATGGTTATAACTACGAAGATGCTGTTTTGATTTCTCAACGTGTTGTTAGAGAAGATATGTATACTTCTATCCATATCAAAGAATATCAAACAGAAATTCGTGAAACAAAATTAGGACCTGAAAAAATTACTCGTGATATTCCTAACACTTCTGAAAAAGCTTTGGCTAACTTGGATAGTGATGGTATTATCCGTATTGGTGCTTCTGTTCGTTCTGGTGATATTCTTGTTGGTAAAGTTACACCAAAATCAGAAACAGAAACTACTCCAGAATTCAGATTATTGAACTCTATTTTTGGTGAAAAAGCTAAAGAAGTAAAAGATTCTTCATTGCATGTTCCACATGGTGTTGAAGGTGTTGTAATTGATATTCAACAAATGAGCCGTATGGAAGGTGATGATCTTAATCCTGGTGTTGAAAAAGTTGTAAAAGTTCTTATTGCTAATAAACGTAAACTTCGTGAAGGCGATAAGATGGCTGGTCGCCACGGAAACAAAGGTGTTGTTTCAAGAATTCTTCCAATTGAAGACATGCCATACTTGGAAGATGGTACTCCACTTGATGTTTGTTTGAACCCTCTTGGTGTACCTTCTCGTATGAACATTGGTCAGATTATGGAATCGGAACTTGGTATTGCAGGTAAATATTTGAATCAATTCTTTGAAGCTCCTGTATTCCAATCTCCTTCTCAAGATATGATTGGTGATAAACTTGAAGAAGCTGGTCTTTCAAGAGACTGTAAACAAATTGTTCGTGATGGTAGAACAGGGGAACCTTTTGTAAACCCAATCTTTGTTGGTGTAATTTATTATATGAAACTTCACCACTTGGTTGATGATAAAATGCACGCTCGTTCAACAGGTCCATACTCTCTTGTTACACAGCAACCACTTGGTGGTAAAGCTCAATTTGGTGGACAGCGTCTTGGAGAAATGGAAGTTTGGGCTCTTGAAGCTTATGGTGCTGCAAACTGTCTTCAAGAAATGATGACTATTAAATCGGATGATATGAATGGTCGTTCAAAAGCTTACGAATCAATTGTAAAAGGTGACCCTTCTTCTCCAATTGGTATTCCTGAATCATTCAACGTATTGGTTCAAGAACTTAGAGGTTTGGCTCTTGATTTTACAATTTATGATGCTAATGGTAAGCAAATCGCTCTTACTGAAAAAGATCAAAAATTAATTGAAAAGAATAATTCAGATAAGGAGGATGTAAATGCGTGATGTTCAAGATTTTGATAGTTTAAAAATTAAATTAGCTTCTCCAGAAACTATTAGAGCTTGGTCTTATGGTGAAGTTAAAAAAGCTGAAACTATAAATTATCGTACACTCAGACCAGAGCGCGAAGGTCTTTTCTGTGAAAAAATCTTCGGTACAACAAAAGAGTGGGAATGTTACTGTGGTAAATTCAAGTCAATCCGTTACAAAGGTATTATTTGTGATAGATGTGGTGTTGAAGTTACTCACTTTAGAGTTCGTCGCGAAAGAACTGGTCACATTGAACTTGCAGCTCCTGTAGGACATATTTGGTACTATCGTTCTTCTCCTGCTAGAATGGCGCTTTTGCTTAATTTGTCAAAATCTGCTTTGCAATCTGTACTTTATTATGAAAAATATATTGTTATTGATGCTGGTGATACTGACTTAAAACCAATGCAGCTTCTTACAGAAGAAGAATATCAGAACGCTTTAGATCTTCATGGTTCTCGTTTTACAGCTGATATGGGTGCTGAAGCAATTAAAACTTTGCTTGATAACTTGAATCTTGATGAACTTGCCGCTGAACTTAGAGAAAAAATGATTGAAAAAGGCAAGAAAAGCGATAAAGATCTTCTTAGAAGAATTGGAATTGTTGAAAACTTTAGAACTTCTGGAAACAAAGCATCTTGGATGATTTTGGATGTAATTCCTGTTATTCCACCTGAATTGCGCCCAATGGTTCAACTTGATGGTGGTCGTTTTGCAACTTCTGACTTAAATGATTTGTATCGTCGTGTTATTAGTAGAAATAATCGTTTAAGAAAATTAAAGGATATTTCTGCTCCTGATATTATTGTTAGAAACGAAAAACGTATGCTCCAAGAATCTGTAGATGCATTGTTTGATAACACTAAACGTAAAAAGAGTGTAAAAGGCGCTTCTAACAGACCATTAAAATCAATTTCTGATATGCTTAAGGGTAAACAAGGTCGTTTCCGTTTGAACCTTCTTGGTAAACGTGTTGACTACTCTGGTCGTTCGGTAATTGTTGTTGGTCCAGAATTAAAACTTTGGCAATGTGGTCTTCCAATTAAAATGGCTTTGGAATTGTTCAAACCATTCTTAATGAAAAAACTTGTTGATAACAAAGTTGTATTTAATATTAAAAAGGCAAAAACTCTTGTAGAAAGTGAATCTCCAGAAGTTTATGAACTTCTTGGCGAAGTTGTACGTGAACATCCTGTTATGTTAAACCGTGCTCCTACACTTCACCGTCTTGGTATTCAAGCATTTGAACCAGTTTTAGTTGATGGTAAAGCTTTAAAACTTCACCCATTAGCTTGTAAAGCTTTCAATGCCGACTTCGACGGTGACCAGATGGCTATTCACGTTCCTTTAACACAAGCTGCTCAAATGGAATGTTGGAACTTAATGCTTTCTGCTAGAAACTTGCTTGACCCAGCTAACGGTAAAACTATTGTTGCTCCTTCTCAGGACATGGTTCTTGGTATTTATTACATGACTGCTATTAAACCTGGTGCTAAAGGTGAAGGAAAAAGATTTAGTTCTCCAGATGAAGTAAAAATGGCTGCTGAATTAGGTAGCATTGATTGGCAAGCGTTAATTAAAGTTCCTGCTCCAAGAGATGCTTTTGCTGCTAGTGAATTAAAAGTAAAAGGCGATGAAAAATTTGTTCAAGGTACACAAAGCTTTAAAGCTGGAGATGTAATTGAAACTTCTGCTGGTCGTCTTGCATTTAATGAAGCTATGCCAGAAGGTATTGAATATGTAAACCGCCAAATGTTTGATAAATCATTAAAGAAGATGATTGAACATGTTTATCATACAAAAGGTTCTTGGAAAACAATTCAAATGCACGATGCAATTAAAGATGTAGGATACAAAAACGCTACATTCTACGGTGCAACATTGTGTATGGATGATATTCTTGTTCCAGATGAAAAGAAACAGATGGTTGAAGAATCAAACAAAAAGGTTGAAAGCATTGTAAAAGATTATACAAACGGTGTTATTACTGCAGAAGAACGTTATAACCGTGTTTGTGCTGTTTGGGGACGTACTAACGAAGAACTTACAAATCTTATGATGGATAACCTTGAAAACGATAAAGACGGATTTAATACTATCTACATGATGGCTAAATCTGGTGCCCGTGGTTCTCGTGGTCAGATTTCTCAGCTTGCTGCAATGCGTGGTTTGATGACTAAACCTAATGGTGAAATTATTGAACTTCCAATTCGTGCAAACTTTAAAGAAGGTCTTTCGGTTATTGAATACTTTATTTCTACAAACGCGGCTCGTAAAGGTCTTTCGGATACTGCACTTAAAACAGCCGACGCTGGTTACATGACTCGTAAACTTGTTGACGTTGCCCAAGATGTTGTAATTAATGAAGAAGACTGTTGTACAATCAATGGTATTGATTATTCAGCTATCATGGAAGGTGACGAAATTAAAGTTCACTTGGCAGACAGAATTGAAGGTCACTTTACAATTGAAAGAGTTGTTAATCCTTACAATCCTAGCGAAATTCTTTGTGATGTAAACCAATATATTGATGCTGACTTGGCAAAGAAAATTGAAGATGCTGGTGTAGAAAAAGTAAAACTTAGAACTGTACTTACTTGTGAAGCTAAACAAGGTATTTGTGTAAAATGTTATGGTAAAAACTTGGCTCGTAACAAAGTTGTTGAAATTGGTGAAGCAGTTGGTATTATTGCGGCTCAATCAATTGGTCAGCCAGGTACACAGTTAACACTTCGTACATTCCACTCTGGTGGTGCTGCCGAAATGTCAACTAATGAAAATAACATTATTCTTAAATATGATGCTATTATTAATGCAATTGATGGTTCTTATGTTCAAAAAGGTGGAAGCAAACTCTTTACTCGTAAGGGTAAAATGACTGTTACTCGCATTTTGGACAGAATTACAATTGAAAAAGGTGACAAAATTCTTGTAGAAGAAAATTCAAACATTACAAGAAATACACCTGTAATTAGTCGTGGTGGAAAAGATATTTGTTCTGCTGTTCCAGGATTTGTAAGAATTATTGATAATGTTCTTTATTTCTTAGGAAAAGAACAAAAAATTGAAATTGCGAACGGTTCTACAATTAATGTAGAAGTTGGAACAATTGTTAAAAAAGCTGAACCAATTGGTGAATTTGAACCATTCGCTGAGCCATACATTGCTGAAAGTGACGGTGTAGTTCACTTTGTTGATATTATTCCAGGTTCAACTTTAGGTGAAAAAATTGATAATGTAACAGGAAACTCTGAAAAATACATTACAGATTTACACCTTGACGTAAAAGAACCACGTATTAATATTACAGACGAACCAGGAAACATCTTGGTAAGTTATCCTTTACCTGCTGGTGCTATTTTGACTGTTGAAGACAATCAAACTGTAAAAGCCGGTGATGTTTTGGCTAAATCTCCAAAACATGCTATTAAATCAAACGATATTACGGCTGGTCTTCCACGTGTATCTGAATTGTTTGAAGCTCGTAAATCTAAAAATCCTTGTGTATTGGCAAGAATTTCTGGAAAAGTTGTATTTGGTAGTGTTTCAAAAGGTAAACGTTCTGTAACAGTTAAAGACGAATTTGGAAACGAATTTGAACACTTAATTCCTGTTAATAAGAACTTAATTGTTCGTGAAGGTGATACTGTAGAAGCTGGTGAACCATTATGTGCTGGATCTCCAATTCCACAGGATGTATTGACAATTCTTGGTGAAAATGCACTTCAAGAATATTTGATGAATGAAATTCAAAACGTTTATCTTACACAGGGTGTAGATATTAATGATAAACACATTGGTATTATTATTCGTCAAATGCTCCGTAAAGTACAAATTGATCAAGTTGGTGATACAAGATTTATTTTTGGACAGACTGTTGATAAATACAAGTTCAGAGAAGAAAATAATCGTGTAATTGCGGAAGGTGGACAACCAGCTGTTGCTAAACCAATGTTACAAGGTATTATTAAAGCTTCTTTGGGTGTTGATTCGTTTATTTCTGCTGCTTCGTTCCAGGAAACAACAAAAGTTCTTACAAATGCAGCTATTTCTGGTGCTACTGATGTTCTTCACGGTATTAAGGAAAATGTTGCTATTGGACATATGATTCCTGCAGGAACTGGTATTAAGAATTATAAAGACATTAAGCTTTATGATGATTCTGATAAAGACTTAGATGTTCAGATGAACGAAATTCTTGATAGAAGACGTCAAGAAGCTGAAATGGAATCACAATTAGAAGAAACAAGTTTTGATACAGAAGATGCTGATTAATTTGTTTAGATAATTGATATTTGAAAGGGAAGAACTTCTTTTGAAGTCTTCCCTTTTTTTGTCTGTATTTAGGGTTTTTTACAAATCCTAAAAACGGACGAGTCAAGGCCTTGAGCAAAGCGTGCCTTGACCGTACGTATTTTTCAAAGTTAGAAAAAATGGTACAATAATGACATGAAAAGTTCTGTTTATTCAATGTGTGCAATTTTTGCAGGTGTACTTTGGGGAATTATAAGTGTTTTTTTAAAAGGTCTTTATGCTGTTGGGTTTTCTGCTTTGCAAGTAATGTTTTTGCGTGCATTCATTTCTTGTTTTGTTATGGGCTTTTTTTTATTTTTTAAAGATAAATCTTTGTTAAAGTTTGATCTAAAAGATATTTGGATGTTTTTGGGGAGTGGTGTAGTTAGTTTATCTTTTTTTTCTTTGTGTTATTTTTATACAATTTTGGAAAGTGGAGCTTCTGTTGCCGTAATCTTATTGTATACATCTCCTATTTTTGTTTTATTATTGTCTGTTTTTTTGTTTAAGGAAAAAATTACTTTTATAAAAGTTTTAGCTTTAATTTTTACATTTATTGGTTGTGTTTTTGTTAGCGGAATTGGCAGTAATTCTGGGCTTAGCCTTAAAGGTTTTTCCATTGGTTTGTGTGCCGGTTTTGGTTATGCGCTTTATTCAATTTTTAGCAGATTTGCCTTAAAAAAATATAATATTCTTACAGTTATTTTTTACACTTTTTTATTTTCGGCAGTTAGTATAATTCCATTTTGTAATGTTTCGGAAATTTTTGTAATGTTTAATATGAAAACTGTGTTGTCTTCTGGTGGAATTGCAATTTTGTGCACAGTTTTACCTTATATTTTTTATACACTTTCATTAAGTGGGTTGGAAACTGGTATGGCTGCTATTTTAGTAACAGTTGAACCGCTTGTAGCAACTTTGCTTGGCTTTTTTCTTTGGAAAGAAGATGTTTCTGTTTTGAAAATTATTGGAATTATTTTGATTTTTGGTTCGGTTTTATTACTTGGAACAAAGAAATCTTTTGATGAATAGAGTTTTATTTGATATACTTTGTTTATGCTAAAAAAGATAGCTTTAATTTTTTGTTGTGCAATTTTAATTTTGGTCGCTTTACTTGCTCTAATACTTTCTATTTTTGAATATAGACCAAAACCAATTGAAGATGTCCCTTATAAAACTGGCAACTCTTTTTTTCAAAAGGACGGAATTCATTCTTTGGTTTCTTGGAATATTGGGTATGCAGGACTTGGAAAACAAAGCGACTTTTTTTTAAGTGGCGGAAAAAATGTTAGGCCATCAAAAAAACTTTCTTACGAATATTTTGAAGGTATAAAAAATTCTTTGAAAGACATTTCATCTGAAATTATTTTTTTGCAAGAAGCTGATATTAAGGCACACCGTTCGTATAATGTTAATCAAATTGAAGAAGTTGAAAAAGCTTTAAATGTAAATGGTTCTTTTGGTCATTCTTATAAATGTATTTTTGTTCCTTTTCCTTTGCCACCAATTGGAAAAGTTGAAAGTGGTGTGGCAACTTTTTCTAATTATGTAATAGAATCTTCTAAAAGACATTCATTGCCAGTTTTATTTAAGTGGCCATTTAGAACTGCAAACTTAAAAAGATGCTTTTTAGCCACAAGGATTCCTATTTATGATGGTGAAACTGCAACGGGTAAATATCTTGTGCTTGTAAATTTTCATCTTGAAGCATTTGATAACGGACAGGCAAAAATTGAACAAACAAAGAAATTAATGGAGTATCTTGTTTGGGAATATGAACAGGGGAATTATGTAATTGCTGGTGGAGATTTTAATCAGTCTTTTCCTGACGCAAAAGAAATTCCTTTTGTGGGACCTGAAAAATGGCTTCCTGGTAAGTTAGAAAAGTCTAGTTTGCAAGTTGGTTGGGATTATTGTTATGATGATTCTGTTCCTTCGTGTCGATCTACTTATGCTCCTTACATTGGTGAAAAAGCTAAAAATCATGATTGGCAATATTATCTTATTGATGGATATATAAAATCTCCAAATGTAAAAGTTACTAAAGTAAAAACTATTGATAATGATTTTGTTTATTCTGATCATAATCCAATTTATTTGGAATTTTTATTACAAGAATAGTTTTCTTTTTGTTTTGTGCATGTTCCTGCGTAAGGGCAGCCAAGACATTTGTTTCCATTTTTTTTCTGTTTGTATAAGTAAAAAAAGATAAGTGCTACAATTATTATTAAAATAGCAATTAAAATTATGTTTATCATAGAAAAGCCCTTAAATCTGATTAGTTATAAAATTCTTTTAATCTTTTTGTAAAGATGAAGGTTATGATAAAATTATTATAAAATGTAAACCAATATTTTTCTACATAAACTCTACTCAAACTCCACGACCTGTAGAGTGACAAAATATTTTTTTGGTAGTAAGGTTTAACTATGGATGCAAAAAAAATTGGAAAGTTTATTTATCAAATTCGCACAGAAAAAAGAATGACTCAAAAAGAGTTGGCAGAACAAATTAATGTTACAGATAAAGCAGTTTCAAAATGGGAAAATGGAGAAGGTTGCCCAGATGTTTCGCTGTTGCCTGTTTTGTCAAAAGTTTTGAATGTGGAAATTTTAGATTTGTTGGAAGGTAATTTGCCTTTGGAAAACACTAGCAAAAAAATCTTTTTTTATGATTTTGGAAGAAAAGATGTTTTATCAAAAAATCAAATGTCTTTAATTTGGAATTTTGGAGATTTGTTGTGTAATTCTTTGACTGATGATTTTTCTTCTATAATAAATGAAAAGGTTAGCTTTAATAAATCATGTCTTGATAATATTAAAATTGAAGATTTTTATAAGAGTATTGAAACAAAGGATGAATATGAAACTTTTTTTTATAATTTTGATTTTGAACACAACGGATTTTGTATTCAATTTGATTATAACCTTGGGAAATCACTTTTAAAACAAGATTCAAAAGTTTATCCAAAAATTTCTAAATTTGATTTAGATTCTGTGGGAGAATTTTTTG
>JAEIGA010006503.1_pt1 | contig 17796 bp, 18 predicted proteins | sample 9270691 | NCBI WGS metagenome assembly JAEIGA01 (sample SAMN17057246, study PRJNA624740) | gut metagenome | biome: biome; isolation source: fecal sample | host: Bos grunniens | place: China: Xizang | collected 2019 | reverse complement strand
TGTTTCTTGATTATTCCATTTAATAAATATCGATTAACTGGTAAATAACAGCAGCAGATGACCTGAAGTGAGAAGGGCAGTGCTGTTATTTGTTTTGTCAGATGCGGAATAGAAGAGGATTTGTCTAAAATAATCGATAACTTCTGCTCATCATATTCGTTTAGCGGCAGAAACCCCCATGTTTTTCAACCTAGCTATGATACGCTTATCCATATTTATAGCTATTAAGGAGGAATGCACATGGATGGAGAACGCCTGCTGAGTAATCTGTTAACGCTAAAAGGGAGGGAACTCCGGATTATCTATGCATTCTTAGCAAAGACTCCATTGTCTCATCTGTTATCAACCCTATCCAAGTCCGTTCTCTCAAAAGATGATTGTTCTTATTTGACTGACCAGGTCATATCTAAAGCTGCCGTTCTGGATAATCGTGATGATGGAGACGTTCAGCTCGATCTTTTGCAGGAGTTATGCCGGGTGATGGGCAGAGATCATCTCTATATAAGAAATGCGGATCATTTAAAGGAAGTATGCGAGGAACTGGTTTTGGAGGTACACCTGCAATTAGTGAAACAGGACAAGCACTATGCAGAATTTGTCAGGAAGGCGAAGGATGAATCCAAGCTTGATCAATTGCTCGACTATCAGTTAAATCGACTGATAACGGAGATGGATCTTTATCTGAAGGAGGAGCCGAAGAATAGGCAGGCTACTTATTATACGATGCTTTATTCAAGCCTTCACTCCTTATCTATTAATCAGCGGGATGAGCTGAAAAAAGGGCTGCGTGTTAAGGATGTCTCCCCGGAAAGCATATTGCCAAAGTTGATGGAGCTGGGAACGAAAGAAAGCATTGAGTTGTTGAAGCCGATTGCGGGATTAACGATTTACGAGGCGATACCACCGATGCTTTATTTTTTAACAAAAAAGCAGGATGAAAAGCCTTCTAACCGGACAGAGGTGCCAGACCCTTATCCCGATTTTCTTTTGTCGTCTCTTTTGATTAATCCCTTTATTTTGAATGGAAGAGCACTCCTCGTCAATTATCATCATCAATCTATTAAGAAGCGATTAATGCCTTTTTTTCTCTTGCAGATATCATTCTCCTCCCTAATCGAATCACAGGGTACAGCAGAAGCGGGCAGGCTGATTGATTTATGGAAGAGTCGGTATGTCACGTATAAGGATTTGCATCTTGATTCCAATTTACTTGAAATGAAACATATAGAAACAACCCATTCCTTGCAAAAGGCTGATAAGAAATTAACCGAGATTGAGAAGAGACTCCTTTTGGAGAGGAAAATCATCCAAGAGGAAAAGGGAAAAATCATGGAAGCTTTAACCTACATAGACACTCTTGCACTTACCATTTCAGACCATTTTACCAGTCTTTCAGAACAATATGAAAAGAGCCAGAGGGCCATCAGTGAAATAGAGTCCCTAAAGCGGTCAGATCGTTTGGAGACAAGTGTCATGAAGCAGGTCTCAACAAAATTATTAAATATGACCGCTTCGCTTGATGTTCTATCCGAGAAGAAAAGAAGTGAACAATTATTGAGCCAAATGGTCGAGGAGATATTGGCCTCAGAGGCAAACTTCAAGAATGAAGAAAAAAGAATCATCAAAAGGTGTCATTCTGCTATTGCCAAGCTCACAGATATGAAAAAAACAGGATTCATAGAGAAAGAGAGATACAGAGCAATGCTCTCGGAGATTGAGAGCGAGCAAAAGGGAGTCATGAAGAAGCTGCATACTTTAGAAAAGACAAATAAAGCCTTCAAGGAATGGATGATAGCAGGCGAAGAATAAAGAAGAGGGCCAAATGAGGTGAATTTGGCCCTTTTCTATCCCATTAAAAACCAAAAGAATGATAGAGCTGCAGGATGACCGGACTTAGGAATGAACCAAAGACCGCGCTTAATGTCATTGATACAGAGCTCATTGAGAATGCCGTCTGTCCGAGCTCGGAAGACTTAGAAGTACCAATCGCATGGGAAGCGCAGCCCATCGCTATTCCGATGCTTACAGGACTTGTTATCTTCAAAAGCCGCAGAAATTGTGGTCCGAGAATGGCTCCTGTAAGACCGGCGAACATAACGAAAATCGCTGTCATGCTCGGGATGCCTCCTGCTTGGCTTGAGAGTTCAATTGCAATAGGGGTCGTAAATGACTTCGGCAAAATCGAATAAAGGACTTGTTCATTAATTCCCGCAGCCAAGGCAAGCAATATCCCGCTCGACATCCCTGCTAGAACCCCGCAAAAGACCCCGCTCATTATCACATATCGATTGGCTGCAAGCACCTTTCTTTGGCTATATAAAGGATACGCCAATCCTACAATAGCTGGTCCAAGAAACTGATTCATCCAAGAGCCGCCAATCATGTAGGTATCATAAGAAATACCGAATAAGTTCAACAGAATGACGATGACAATCGTTGAGGTCAGGATGGGTGTCAGAAATGTAAAGGGATAGGATATATAAAGCTTCTTCATGAATAGAAAAACGAGAATGGTAAAAGCAATAATGATAAGTGCTGTCAGGATTTGATTCATCTCTCACTAGTTCCCCTTTCCGACGGTCCTCGAGCAGCCAATTGACTGACAGCTCCTGTAATGGCAAGTGTCACCAGTGTGCTTGTAAAAATAACGGCTACTATGACGGCGCCCTCTGATGAAAAAAGGTTCGCATAATTCATGATGCCTACACAGACAGGCACAAATAAAAGGGGAAGAATCCCTGTCAGGAAAAGCGAGCCATCATCGACCCATTTCGCAGGAATAACGCGGATCACTAACAGCAGAAATAATAGAATCATCCCGATGACACTGCCGGGTATAACAAGTTCCAAAGTTTGTTGAAGCCATGTTCCCAGGTAGTAAAAGATAAATAGAAGAGCTGTTTGAATGAGGAGCTTAATCATTTTCATAGGTTGAGTGTTCATGCTTCGGCTTGGTCTCTAACAGGAGAAGTAACATTGTGACATAACAATGAGAGACCTTTTTTGCTTGCCAAGAACGGTTGTCACCTGCCTTTTATGCTATAAATCTGATATTACGCCTTTGTATAAATATGTCAATTATTTTGTCGGAATAATGGAAAATCTATCTGTTATCTTAACGGAGTATGACAATATTTCAATTTCTAGATATTTTTTGTTTTGTAGAGGAAATATCGGGACTATGTCGAATTATAAAACAAATATTTGAATTTGAAATGGTGGTCAAAAAGCAATGGAGCCCATATTAGTAAAACACGCTGAATATATAACGTTTATTGAGGATTCGCTGACGAGGGATGATGCAAAGCTATTTGAAGAATGGCTTAATTCCATCAAAATGAATGAAGAAAACAAGGAAGAGGCCCTCGAACGGATGGATGATTCACGTTATATCATGTTTAACCAATTGATTGACACAATTAGCGGCAAGATATCGGAAACCGCTATAAGAGAAATGGCAAGGAAGATAGTATCCGAAAGAATGAATCGAATTAATATAGGGGATGTCTTATATAATATCAATCAAGGCAGGCGAGTCATAACCAATTCCATTATGAGGATGGACGTTCCTGTCACAACCCTTCAAGTCGTCATCAATGATGTCAACCGGCAATTTGACATTTTCAGCCATGAGCTTGTATCTGCATACTCTTATCTTGCCAATAAGGTTATAGATGAGAAGACATCCTTCATAAATGAAAATCATAAAGATAAGCTGGCACTGCTTGGCCAAATCTCTTCAAGCTTTGTACACGAATTCCGCAATCCGCTTACTGCGGTCATGGGATTCAATAAGATTTTGAAAAAGGAATATCCAGATATGAAATATTTGGACATCATGGATTATGAACTGAATCAGCTGAATTTCCGCATTACTCAATTCCTGCACACCTCGAAGGCTGAATTTAATGAGGATTTAGTCGTTGAGATTTCAATCGGGCAGCTGATTGATGAGATTAAGCAATTAAGCTACGCCAGCCTTATCGATACAAATGTCAAAGTTGAGATTGATGTAGCAGCCGATTTGAAGATCAAAGCAAGCAGGAATGGTCTAAAGCAAGTCATTTTGAATCTTTTGGTCAATTCGATAGATGCATTGAAGAATGTGCCATCTGAGCGCATCGTTAACGTAAAAGCAGGAGTAAAGAATAATCAGCTTCTTATTTGTCTCTCCAATAATGGCCCCATGATTGAAAAGGAATATATCGATTCTATCTTTGAACCTTTCTTCACCACAAAGGAATTGGGTACAGGGATAGGTCTGTATGTTTGCCGTAAAATCATTGAAAGCTATGACGGCTACCTGGTGTGCACATCTGAACCTGAATGGACCACTTTTTGTATCCATTTGCCCGATTCTATCATTATTAAGGACCCATTAGATTGATAAATGATGATTATATCCTTTTGAACTCGTAAGTGGATGAAAATGAAACAAGCCCTCTCTATCTTTAGAATGCTTAGTTGTATCTCTCAATCTTATTGAAAAAAATGAAAAGAACCTATTATTAGAAGAATGAAATATAGATAGGGAATGAACATAGCGGAAATTCTGAAAAATGACCAGGGAGGTAGTGAAAATGAACAAGCATTTACCCCTTTATGAACACTATAACGGGTCAGATTTGCATGCAAAAGGGTGGCAGCAGGAGGCCGCGATTCGCATGCTTTTGAATAATTTGCATGAAGATGTCGCCGAGGATCCCGAGAATTTGATTGTATATGGAGGGACAGGGAAAGCAGCGAGGAGCTGGGAGGCTTTTGAAGCAATTATTGATTCTTTACAGTCATTGGAGAATGATGAGACGTTATTGATTCAGTCCGGAAAGCCGGTCGCTGTCTTCAGAAGCCATGAGCTTGCTCCACGTGTGCTGCTTGCTAATTCTAATCTTGTTCCTGCTTACGCAAACTGGGAAGTCTTCCGCGAGCTTGATCGAAAGGGGCTCATGATGTATGGCCAGATGACGGCTGGCAGCTGGATTTACATAGGTTCACAAGGGATTGTGCAAGGGACGTATGAGACATTCGCTGAGTGTGCGAGGCAGCATTTTGGCGGAACGCTTGCAGGGACCATCACCGTGACAGCGGGCCTTGGGGGAATGGGTGGAGCACAGCCGCTAGCCGTTACGATGAACGGCGGAGTATGCCTGGCAATTGAGGCGGACGAAAAACGGATTGACCGGAGAATTGATACAAAATATGCCGATCGGAAAGCTTTCACCCTTGATGAAGCAATCAGGCTAGCCATGGAGGCTAAAGAGGAGGGTGCCCCCTTGTCCATCGGTCTGTGCGGCAATGCGGCAGAAATTCTCCCGCAAATGATTCAGCGCGGATTTATACCAGATATCATTACCGATCAGACGTCCGCACATGACCCCCTATATGGATATATTCCAAGCAAAATGACAATTGAGGAAGCAGCACAGCTGCGAACATTGAATCCAAAGGAATATCAAGAGCGTTCGACTGCTTCGATGGCGATTCATGTCCAAGCCATGCTTGACATGAAAGAGAAGGGCGCTGTCGCCTTTGATTATGGAAATAATATTCGCCAGGTCGCCAAAGACAGCGGAGTCAGACGAGCTTTTGAGATACCCGGATTCGTTCCGGCTTATATTCGCCCTCAATTTTGCGAGGGGAAAGGCCCGTTCAGATGGGTTGCCTTATCAGGAGACCCAGAAGATATTTTCAAAACGGATGAAGTCATCTTGAAAGAATTTAAAGAGAATGAAGCCCTATGCAGATGGATAAGGCTTGCCAGGAAGAATATCCGCTTCCAGGGACTACCGGCTCGTATCGCATGGCTTGGCTACGGGGAAAGAGCAAGATTCGGTTCCTTGATTAATGAAATGGTTGCAAGGGACGAATTAAAAGCGCCTATTGTAATTGGGCGTGACCATCTGGATGCCGGTTCAGTAGCATCGCCGAACAGGGAGACCGAAGCGATGAAGGATGGGTCTGATGCGGTAGCTGATTGGCCTATCCTGAATGCCTTGATAAATGCAAGCGGTGGTGCGTCCTGGGTATCTGTTCATCACGGCGGCGGTGTCGGTATGGGCTATTCCATTCATGCGGGAATGGTCATTGTCGCGGATGGAACAAAGCAGGCGGCTGAGAAACTTGAACGTGTATTAACCACAGACCCAGGCCTTGGCGTGGTGCGCCATGCAGACGCAGGTTATGAAAGCGCTATAAAGACAGCTAGGGAAAAAGGCATTCAGATGCCAATGCTCGATACAGGAGCTGGGCAAAATGAATAGCCGGCCTGTATGGATCAAGCATATCGGTGAACTTGCCACTTTGAAGGCGTCGCAGCCTGGCCCAAAGAAAAGAGCGGACATGAGCGACCTTGGAATCATCGAGGATGGAAGCCTCTGGGTTGAAAAGGGAAGGATTGAGGCTGTCGGCACGACCTTACAGTTAAAACGGAGGTATGGTTCAAGAATCGCCGAGGCTGATATCATTGATGCGGAAGGAAAGCTTCTGACACCTGGACTGGTTGATCCGCACACCCATTTTGTCTATGGGGGAAGCAGGGAAGAGGAATTTGAGAAGCGGCTGCAAGGTGTTACCTATATGGAAATCATGAATGAAGGCGGGGGTATCCATTCAACGGCTAAGAAAACGGATAATGCCTCTTTCAGCCAGCTTTACAGCGAGGCAAGGGAGCGTCTTGACCTTTTCTTGCAGCATGGGGTAACAACGATTGAGGGGAAAAGCGGCTACGGAACAAGTCTTGAAACAGAATTGAAGCAATTGAGAGTCATGCAGGCATTAGACAATAAGCATCCTGTTGATATCATCCCAACCTTCATGGGAGCTCATGCCATCCCGAGATCTTATGCAGGCAAGGAGGAAAGGTATGTTGAATCGGTCATAAATGAAATGATTCCCGCTGTTATCGAGGAAGGCTTGGCTGAATTCATTGATGTCTTTTGTGAAAAGGATGTTTTCTCAATCGAGCAATCGAAACGAATTCTCATGGCGGGCAAGAATAAAGGGCTGCTGCCAAAAATCCATGCAGATGAAATTGTCGCAACAGGCGGTGCTGAGCTCGCCGCCGAACTTGGTGCCGTCTCGGCGGAGCATCTATTAAAGACCGGAATAGCTGGAATGGAAGCGATGGCAGAGGCAGGAGTCGTTGCCTGTTTGCTCCCCGCAACCGCCTTATTTTTAGGAGAAAAGCCCGCTAATGCGAGGAGGATGATTGACCTAGGGGTACCCGTGGCCATTTCAACGGATTGCAATCCAGGTTCATCACCGACGGTTTCCATGCCGCTCGTCATGAACTTGGCCTGCCTGATGATGAAGATGACTCCGGCTGAAGCGCTGTGTGCCGCGACTTATAATGCGGCTTGTGCAATCAGGCGTGAGGACAGCATCGGCAGTATCGAGGAAGGAAAGCAAGCTGACCTTGTATTATGGAATGTGGGCTCGTATCGAGAGCTTCAATATCGATTTGGCGTCAACCATGTCCATTCAGTCTGGAAAAAAGGGGAGCTGCTCGTAAATGGATCTAACAGATAAATGGCTTCGTGAACCGAATTGGTCTTGGAACCCTTCTGGTGAACCGTCCGGCTATGTGCATGAGTGGATTCAAAAGATACAAGAGGTGAAATCTCCGCCCGAATGCATTATCTATGGAGCACCTTTATCGAAATCCTCCATAAGTGTTTCCGGTGCCTCTCTTTACCCAGAGGTTTTCCGAAAGCTGTGGAAACAATTTGCCGCCTATAATTTTGAGGAAGAAATTGACCTGACATCCTATACCGTCGCTGATGCAGGAGATATCCTCATGCACACGACAGATGTCGCTGAATCACATCGCAGAATTGAAATCGCGACAAGTGCGCTGAAACGGACGTTCCCTAAGTCAACGCTTTGCATGATTGGCGGTGACCATTCCACTACTGCTTGTGCGATTCGCGGGCTTAGGAGCGAACAGCCAAATCGGACGATTGGCATTCTCCAGTTAGATACGCATCTTGATGTTAGGAATCCTGCTGAGTATGGGCCTGCGAATGGAACACCTATCCGCCAGTTGATTGATGAGGGAGTCGTAAGAGGCAATCATATTGTCAACATTGGCCTTCATGGCTATTACAATACTAAATCGCTAGTTGAGTATGCGAAAAAGCATCATATTCGAACATATTCAATGAAAGAGGCTAGAAAAACAGGTGTTGCGATGCTGATAGAACAAGAGCTAATGCGGCTGTCATCTGAGGTGGACCTGATTTATGTGACTGTCGACATGGATGTGTTAGACATATCATTCGCACCTGGCGTGCCTGCAGCGACACCAGGTGGGATGCGGACGGAGGAATTATTTGAAGGGCTTTTGTCAATTGGGAAATTTAAAGACGTAAGCCATATTGACTTTGTCTGCCTCGACCCTTCCCGTGATTCCAGAATAGAAGAAACATGCCGAATAGGAGTTCATGCATGGCTCCAATTCATGACAGGCAGAATGATTGGCAAACGTGAAAGGGAATAATCAGTCTATTTTCTTAGCTTTAGCATAAGCATGTATGGACGAAAACGAAATGTAGACAAGCATCTTGCTACTCTCGTTTAACCAAATAGCATACACACCATGGGGCTATATCATGACTCGTCTCTGATATAGCCTTTTATATGCCTGGAATTCAGAGACAGAGGGGGTTGTGTGATGATTCAAATTGATGGGAATTCATTGACGCTTAAAGAGATTGAAAGGGTCTTATATGAATATGAACAAGTCGACATTGGAGAAAAGGCAGTCGAGGGTATTTTAGAGGCACGGACCTTAGTAGAAAGAAAGCTCAAAGAGGGGAATATCGTATATGGCCTGAACACCGGATTTGGGAAGCTGAGTGAAACGACCATATCAAACGAGCATGTACGCGATTTGCAGGTGAATTTGATTCGTTCCCATGCATGCGGGGTTGGAGAAGCGTTCCCAGAGCCTGTCACGAGACTGATGCTATTACTTCGTGCCAATGCATTGGCAAAGGGGTATTCAGGCGTACGAATGGAGCTTCTCCAATTATTGATTGATTGCCTTAACCAGAGGGTCCATCCCGTTATCCCCTCCAAGGGTTCCCTTGGGGCAAGCGGAGATCTCGCTCCATTGTCTCATTTAGCTCTAGTCTTGATTGGGGAGGGAGAGGCAAACTATCAAGGCAGGCGCTACCCCGGCATTGTTGCCTTGCAGAAGGCGGGATTAAAAGCGATCCAGCTTGAGGCAAAGGAAGGACTCGCCTTAATTAACGGCACGCAAGCGATGGCCGCGAGCAGTGTGATCGCCTACTTGGAAGGAAAGAGACTGGCTGATTATGCAGACGGTATCGCCTCACTTACCCTTGAATCCTTGCGAGGCGTCTTGGATCCGTTCTTGCCGATGACACATGAGGTACGGCCCTATAAGGAGCAGCAGGATGTGGCCAAAAGAATTTGTGCTTATGTAGAGGGGAGCGGGCTGATGACAAGGCAAGGCGAGCTCCGTATTCAAGATGCTTATTCCCTGCGCTGCATTCCCCAGGTTCACGGGGCTATCCAGCAAGTGCTATCCTTTGTGGAAGAGAAGCTCATCATTGAAATCAATGCGGCGACCGATAACCCCTTAATCTTTCCAGAGACTGACCAAGTTATCTCAGGCGGCAATTTCCACGGACAGCCGCTTGCCTTTGCGATGGATTTCCTGGGCATTGCCATTTCAGAGCTCGCCAATATATCGGAAAGAAGGATTGAAAGACTGGTAAATCCCCAATTAAATGATTTGCCGCCATTTTTAAGCCCGAATCCGGGGCTTGAGTCAGGATTAATGATCACGCAATATGTCGCAGCATCACTCGTTTCAGAGAATAAGGTGCTCTCACATCCATCTAGCGTCGACTCCATCCCATCCTCCGCCAATCAGGAAGACCATGTGAGCATGGGGGCGACAGCAGCGAGACATGCATTAAGCATCCTTGAAAATGCTCGTAAGGTTCTCGCGATTGAATGGATTTGCGCCGCTCAAGCCGCTGACTTCCGGGGAGCGGATAAATTAGCGCCTAAAACGAGAAGGCTGTATGACCACCTGCGAAAGAAGGTGACCTACATAGCATCAGACCGTTCGCTTTCAGACGATATTGAGCAAATAGCAGATGAGTTAAAGGTCTGCAGGGAAGCTTTTTTATGATGTGGTGTTTGTTATAAATATATTATGTAAACAAAGATTACCATAAAAAAGAGATGGAGTGCCGAACTTGCATCCATCTCTTTTTCGCTTAGCTTATTTACTGCCAGTGACAAGGGGGAGATCCTCCCTGGAGGCCCATTCATTCATGGACCCATCATAGACGGCGACATTCTCCACACCAATCTGTTCTAAAACGAGCGCATTCCATGTGGCTGCGATGCCGCCGCCGCAGTAGGTGATGACCCTTTTATCCGGATCAAGGGCACCGGTATTCTCGAAATTCTTTCTCAGCTCTTCATTTGGAAGAACAGCTTTTGTTTCGGGATTGGCATGGCAGCCAAAGAAGACGTTTGCGCTCCCAGGAATATGACCTTTCCGAGGGTACGTATCCGTTTCTCCTCTAAAATCTTCGGGAGATAAGCTGTTGATGAGAACAACGGAATCATCATCCATCGCTGCGATAACATCCTCCATCGTCGCAAGCATTTCCTCCTTGCGTTCTCCTTTAAAATCAGCCTTCGGGTAAGAGCCGGCGGTTGTAGAAAGGGGACGTCCTTCTTCCTTCCACTTTTGTAATCCGCCCTCTAGAACAGCTATGTTTTTAAAGCCCTCATACTTTAGCTGCCATCTTAATCTTGCTGCCCATTGCGGTGCTGTCACAGGAACGCCTACAAGTGCCCCCTGGTCATAAATAACCGTAAAATGGTCCTCATCCCCGATACCAAGATTCGTCATATGGTGAATGAAAGCATCACGCTCAGGCAGAGTGAAAGGCAGATTTGCTGCCGGATTAGACAGGTCATGCAATAAATCTGCATAAACAGCGCCTGGGATATGTCCTAATTTGTATGAATCCTTACCGGATGATAAGGTGATTTGGCCATCCTGCAAGGGCTTCATAAAGGTTGTAGCATCAATCAAACGAAGCTTCGGGTCATTTAGGCGTTCTTCAAGCCAATCAGTTGAAACAATTAGCGGGATCGTGTTCATTGTTCATTCACTCCATTAATGTCATTATAAGGTGAATATAATATAAAACTTATAAAATTACTAAGGATTAGACTCGAAAACAAGAAATGGCTGGCAATCCAGCTTCAGATAGCTCAAATACCTCATGGATGAATGATTATAAATGAAAGCTTGTATACAAGTGGTTGAAACCCTATGATTGATTATGTTACTATGTAAAGCAATTGTAAAAAGACAACTTGGAGGATACATATATGATTATTGATCAATTATCAAATGCTTCTTTATATGATGGAGTGCATCCAAGATTAAAGAAAGGTTTCGCTTTCCTATTGGAAAATGATTTGCAGGCTTTGCCGGTAGGAAAGTATGAAATTGAAAATGATAAGGTCTTCGTGATGATTCAGGAATATGATACAAAGCTAATTGAAGACTGCCGTTTAGAAGCGCATTATCAATATACGGATATCCAATACGTCATTAAAGGCGCAGAAAGAATGGTTTATACGAATAAGGAATATACAGAGGTAGTCGAGGAACAAAAAGAGAATGATGTAATGTTCTTAAAAGGCGAAGGTGATCATCTTATTGTAAAAGAAGGATGCTTTGCCGTATTTATGCCACAGGATGCTCACATGCCAGGTGTATGTGTGAAAGAACCTCAAGCTGTAAGAAAAGCAGTCGTAAAAGTATTATGTGATTAAAGGAAGGAGAGGCAAAGCGAGATTTTGCCTCTCTTTTTTTATAAGCGCAAAAAAGGACAGCGCGGAGCTGTCCTTAGCAATTTAACCTTGTGCGAATTGATTTTTCACTGTGTTGATTTCATCCTGTGTAGCTTGTTCGGCCGGGATATAATAGCCCTTTTGTTTGGCGATGGAAAAGACCGCATACTGACGGGCTTCATCCTGGTCGCGCATTTGCTGGATTGTTCTGCGCAATTCCTCATTTTCGGTCTGGGCAATGATTCCTGCATAGCCAGCCAAGGAAGCGTTCAAGCAAGATAAGTAGTCACTGACGATATCTTTCTCCTGCATCCGTATCATCCTCCATTATAAAAATGTCATAAGATTTTCTTTGTTTTTACGTGCATCCTGGGCATCTTTGCGAAGCTGGTCGGCAATCGCCGGGTCGGTTACCTGCTGTGCGTAATAATCGAGTTTATTGGCGATTGTTCCATGTCCGCCAATGAGATGCCGGAGATTCTGAAGCTCAAGTTCATTGAGATTTGGCATGTATGGAGCACCCCCTATTATGGATTCATGGATAGTATTTGTATCCTGCCAGTCATTATTCGAGTGTTATGATATTGACAAACAAGGAAAATTTGTGATAATTAAAAAATGTTAGCACTTGAATAAATTGAGTGCTAAAAAATGCGGAAAGGGTGCATAAAAATATGGCGAAGAAGCAATTTAAGGCTGAATCAAAGCGATTGCTCGAAATGATGATCAACTCCATCTATTCACAGCGTGAAGTGTTTTTGCGAGAGCTGCTCTCGAATGCGAGCGATGCCATTGATAAACTGTATTACAAGGCGTTAACGGATGAGAATTTAACCTTTAACAAGGATGACTACTACATAAAAGTGAGTGCCGACAAGGAAAAACGTCAGTTAATCATCACGGACACCGGTATCGGCATGACGAAAGAAGAGCTTGAAACCAATCTTGGGGTTATCGCCAAAAGCGGCTCATTAGCCTTCAAGAAGGAAAACGAAAGCAAAGACGGCCATGATATCATCGGCCAATTTGGCGTTGGCTTCTATGCCGCCTTCATGGTTGCTGATGTTGTCACCGTTACTAGTAAGGCAATCGGCTCCAATGAGGCTTATCGCTGGGAATCCAAGGGAGCTGATGGCTATACCATCACTCCTTGCGAGAAGGAAAAGATCGGCACGGAGATTATCTTAACGATCAAGGAGAACACCGAAGAGGAAGATTACGGCCAATTCCTAGAGGAATACCGTCTCAAAGAAATCATTAAGAAATACTCTGACTTTATCCGCTATCCAATCAAGATGGATGTGACTGAAAGCAAGCTGAAAGAGGGCTCGACTGATGAATACGAGCAAATCATCGAGGAAAAAGTCATCAACAGCATGGTGCCGATTTGGAAGAAGAATAAAAGCGAGCTTACTGATGAGGATTATCAAAACTTCTATCATGAAAAGCATTACGGGTTCGACCAGCCATTAAAGCATATTCACATCAATGTCGATGGGACAATCCGCTACAATGCGATTCTCTACATTCCAGAAAACATTCCATTTGACTATTATTCAAAGGAATTTGAGAAAGGGCTCGAGCTATATTCAAATGGCGTTCTCATTATGGAAAAATGTGCGGACCTTCTCCCTGATTATTTCAGCTTCGTGAAAGGGATGGTGGACTCAGAGGACCTTTCCCTCAATATCTCACGGGAGATGCTGCAGCATGACCGCCAATTGAAGCTGATTGCGAAGAATATCAGCAAAAAAATCAAGAATGAATTAGTATCCTTGTTGAAAAATGATCGTGAGAAATACGAATCCTTCTACAAATCATTCGGAAGGCAAATCAAGTTTGGCGTATACAGCGATTTCGGCGCCAATAAGGACATGCTTCAAGACCTGCTGATGTTCCACTCATCAAAGGAGAAAAAACTCGTTACGATTGATGAGTACATCGACAGAATGAGCGAGGACCAAAAGTACATTTACTATGCGACCGGTGATTCCATTGATCGCATTGACAAGCTGCCGCAGACGGAAATGGTGGCAGACAAAGGCTATGAAATTCTCTATCTGACGGAAGATATCGATGAATTTGCCATTAAGATGCTCATGACATATAAAGAGAAGGAATTCAAATCCGTCTCAAGCGGAGACTTAGGCTTTGAGGAAGAGAATAAGGAAGATGCTTCAGATTCAGAATTGGCGGAGCATAAAGACTTATTCGCCCATATGGCCAAAACTCTTTCCGGAAGCGTGAAGGATGTACGCGCATCTAAGCGCCTGAAATCTCACCCGGTTTGCCTTTCAACTGAAGGGGAAATTACGATTGAGATGGAGAAGGTGCTGAATGCGATGCCAGATAATCCAGGGGTCAAGGCGGAGAAAATCCTTGAGATCAACCCGAGCCATGAGGTATTTGCATCCCTTGTGAATGCGTACGAACATGACAAGGAAAAACTCGATTTATACACGAAGCTGCTCTACAATCAAGCATTGCTTATCGAAGGTTTGAGCATCGAAGACCCGGTTGAATTTACAAACGATATTTGCAAGGTTATGGTTTGATGAATACAAGAGGAAGGCAGGATCATTTATCCTGTCTTTTTTCTTTGCTTTCATTAGCGCATCGATAAATTAACTTTCATTACAGCTGCACTCATATTCACTGAAGGTATATTCCTTGTGCAGGATTAAATCCTTAAAATCAGATGTATAAGACTCATAAACTTTCACCAAAGGGGCTACATCAGTCTTTGCCCATTGTCTTATTTGTTCATCATGATCCTTGGAATCATCCATTCTATATTGGTTCATATCAATACAGAAATCTTCATGTTCACAAACATCATATGTCACTGCTAAATAATATTTTTTCATATTTACGCCTCCGATGATCTAGTACACTTAGATTAATCTATCCATACATCTGGATACAACTATCATGCTTTTAGGTTATAGAAGAGAAGGGGATAAAGTAGAACGTGGATTCAGTATAAGTTTTATATGCATTGAGGTAAAATAAAAGAAAAAGGAGTGAGAGATATGGGTTATTTAGATGCTTTTTTAGGCAATTCCTCCAATATGAAGACAGAAGAGGCGGAAGAGAAGTTAAAGGATGTCCTGTTTCCGGATGAGAAAGTCAATCAAGCCTATAAATTAATCAGGGATATGATGGTCTTCACGGAACATCGCTTAATTCTTGTCGATGTACAAGGCATGACAGGCAAAAAAATTGAGTATCATTCCATCCCGTATAAAAGCATTACTCATTTCAGCACAGAGACAGCGGGAACATTTGATCTCGACGCTGAATTAAAAATCTGGCTATCAGGGGCTGATCTCCCGATTGAAAAGACATTTAAAAAAGGAACAAGCATTTCCGAGGTTCAGCAATTGCTGGCGTATTATGTTTGCCGCTGATCAGGCAATTTATTGGGACAGGCATCTGTTGACATCCATTCATTTGGACAATTAGGATAAGGATAACCGATAGGGCTATCTCTGATTACATTGCGGCACGGCTCCTATCTGCTAAAAGCAGGGGAGGAAAAGATGGATGGAAGACGCAGGGCTCCTCATTGTGAGGCTGATTGTCGGCGGATTGTTCCTCGCGCATGGAGCGCAAAAGCTGTTTGGCTGGTTTGGCGGAGCGGGACTAAGCGGAACGGCAGGCTGGTTCGAGGCGATTGACATTAAGCCGGGTTTTTTTATGGCACTCATGGTTGGCATCATTGAATTCGTTGGCGGGCTCTTACTAGCGATTGGTCTATTCGCTCCGTTTGCCGCGGCCCTATTAGCTGTCACCATGATATGCGCGATTGTAAAGGTTCATTGGCAAAACGGTCTTTGGAACACGGATAATGGGTATGAATACAATCTTGTCCTGTTTGCCATCCTGGCAGCTGTTTTTCTCACAGGTGCAGGGAAATATGCGGTTGACTCACTTATTTAAAGAAGGAATCAGCCAAATCATTCGTAATATTGTAATGAAGTCATCGCAAGGAAGTCGGCCAGGGAAGGCTGACTTCTTTTTTACAGGGTAAAAAATGCCTGAAATCTCCCTTGACGTGAGAATCCGAAAAAATGAATCAAGTTTGGCGTAAACATTTAGGACGGAGACTCGTATATTATATGAGGGGAGTTTTTCTTTAATGAAAAGGGGGTGCCATATGTATATATCCGAACTTGATGCTGATAAGCTTTCGGATGAGCAAATGTCCAAGCTGTTATTTTCGGGTATCGAGGATGATGGGCAAAAGGGTGATTGCATATTCGTGGCTGGCAGCAGCAAGGCAGTTCTATACCGGCTGCCAAAGGCCGTTGAATTATACAAGCAAGGAAGAGCTGGCAAGATTGTGTTTTCAGGAGGCGTAAAATGGAACGGCAGTGTATGGACAGAGGCAGAGCTCTTAAAGAGGGAAGCCATTGCCTTAAATGTTCCAGAGGATGATATTCTAGTGGAGGACAAGTCCCTGCATACCGTTGAGAATGTAATTGCCTCCATGCTCATCATGAATCGGGAGATCCCGTTATATAAAATGCGAAGGATCATAGTCGTAACGACCTCCTATCATATGCGGCGACTGCATCTGTCCATGCAAACCTATATGCCAGATTGGATTGATTATTCACTATGCCCAGCAGAGGATATTCACACCGCTAAAGACAACTGGTTTAAGACAGATATAGGAAAGGCGAGGGTTCAAGCAGAATGTTCGAAATTAATTAAATATGTAAAGATTGGGGCTTTACGGGATATGTATATAGACATCTAGAGTTTGGAGAGGGAACATGTATGGATGTTCCCTTTAAGTATGTATGGATATGAATTTTTGAATCTGTTTTTCTATACGGATATCATTCCAATGACATTAATAAAAATGAATTATAAATGGGTTGATATAAACCAAGTTAAAATCAGGAAAAAACAAAGAGTCTCCATATTAAATAAGTATGGATTAGGTTTAAATTTCCCGAAGAATTTAATTCGCTTCAGAAGGCTGATATCAATTAATATAGGCAGAAAATATACAATTAGTAAGCTAAACAAGGACATGATGACTGTTAATATAAAGTGGTTATTCTCCCAAAATGCAATAGCTAAAAATAGTGCCCATATGCATTTTAAGTTGTTTGCCAAGAGTTCAAAGGGAGCAGATAATGTGGCCATCATATGGTTACTACGTTCTTCCTGAGCTGTGCTTTTCTTTACTTCCCTTTCTGTGTGGACGATATGACCTGTTTGAAAAGCCATTGTAATGACCATCATACATAGATAAATAATCCCGAAAATCATTCCAATCTGTAACGCATCGTTCTTCAACAAATGAGTCATAACGATTGGTAGAGGTAACCACATGGCATACATGAAAGCCATTAGTATGTGTAAAAATCCGAACTCATTATTATTCATTAATTGTTGAATGTCAAAGCAATTATAAGAAAGATCAAAATACCAATCCAACCTAATATGACAGCAGATAATACCATAAGTAATAATCCCTCTCAAACAATGATTTAAATACAACTTTCATGCATAACTCTTTCCTTGGCTGAATAAAGGGGATAACAATTGAGTTAATTTCGAAAAGCTTCTTCAATGAGCTTTTATATGGTATTTCTGCATTATTTTTTTGGCTTCCTTCATACCTTCTTCTGTTAAATACACAAGGGGCTTTAATCAATATGATGAAAACTGCCGGAAAAGCTCTCGAAGATGCAGATGAAATAGAGATTCTTAAGGATGTAGAGGGTCTGGGAACAGAAGCTACCCGAAGTGGAATCATTGAAACGATTAAGAAGCATCAATACATTGAAGTCAATAAAAATATAGTAAGCGTAACCGAAAAAGGGAAAATACTTTGTCGTTCTATTGAGGGTACATTGCTTTCCAGTCCATCCATGACTGCAAAATGGGAAGCTTATCTAAGAAAAATTGGCAATGGTGAAG
>JAEIGA010006502.1_pt1 | contig 17796 bp, 15 predicted proteins | sample 9270691 | NCBI WGS metagenome assembly JAEIGA01 (sample SAMN17057246, study PRJNA624740) | gut metagenome | biome: biome; isolation source: fecal sample | host: Bos grunniens | place: China: Xizang | collected 2019 | reverse complement strand
CCACGCGTAAAAACTACCCCAGTCGATATTATCCTGCTCGGCTTGAAGGAGCATTGCCCAGTCGAGGATATGGCGAAGCTTGATACCCTCGGTGAGGAAATGGCCAAAGCTGTGTGCAGTGAGAAACAGCGCGTTGAAGTCGGCACAAGGGCGCAAAAGATGAGTATCGCCGATAGGTGTCGAAGGCTTTGTTGCGAGTAGATGTTGTAGATGTCGCTCCAAGGCCTTGCGGTCACGACTGCCACGAATAGCTGTGCAGAATGCGTGATTCTCAACCATCAAACCCTTGAAATTGATGTGGGAGTGCTTGTAGAAGCCTACCTCAACATCTGCGCCTATATTCGCTGCAATGGTGTTGCCGTCGTCGTAGCGGCAAACAAACTCGCCATTATCAGCTGTTGAAGAGAGAAAACAATCAAGGTCGCCACACTCACGATGCTCAGGCGTGGGGTAGTAGCCACTGATAGCAAAGCCCTTGAGAACATTGGTTCTTATGTCCTCCATGGCAAACGCCTCCGCCAGCCTCTCAGCAAGAACCTGCTGCTTGTTATACCTCTTCTCAACCCTCTCCGCACTCAACGCCCACTGCAGCTTCAATGCCCTATCGGGCATCTGCTCAGGAGCTATAACCCCCTTGCCCGCGAGCGCCACAATGGCATCCCAGGCGATTGCCACAACGCCGTGCTGAGCAGATATATAATATATCTCCTTCCACTCTTCCTCGGATAGTGCTATAAAAGATTTACTATCAGCACTCTCCCCAAACAGCGAAACCCGCAAGAGGTGGAAAATCAAATCAAGAATACGATGATCCATTAAGTCAGGATGCTATTTCTTAGATATTATTGCCTCTAAGTTATCAAAGCAATGTTTTAATGTGTACTGCTTTTCATATGTGCTACGAGCATTCTTGCCCATTTCCTCCAACTGTGAGGGATTATCGCGTAACCAGAGGATGTTATTTGCAAGCGATTTGTAGTCCCCAGCATTGGCCATAAGACCACAATTATTATCGTTGATTAGAGTTTTAACGCCATCTCCAGCCATTCCCACAATAGGTTTTCCAGCAGACATATAAGACTGTAGTCGTGCTGGGATAGTTGCATTTAGATGTGGATAGGTAGTGTGTGTTAGTGTTAGAAGCATTACATTGGCTTGCGCATAGAATGCCGACATATATTCAAATGGATAGCGACCAACAACGAAGACATTATTTTCCAAAGAGTTGGATGCAACATAATCCTTGAGCCATTGTTGTTCTGCACCACCACCGACGAATACCCAATATATTTCTGGGTACTCTCTAAGGTGCTCAATAGCTTTGACGATATCAGATATTCCCTGTGCGTGTGAAATGTTGCCTGCAAGCATAATAACAAAACCATTAAGGTTTAGAGGAATATCCTTTGTAGGCATTGAGCCAATATCATCACTCCAATTTGGGAAATAGATGATTTTATCGCTATAGTCACCATTTCGGTTGACCAATTCTTTAAAACCAGGAGAACTGATTAATATTTTTGTCGAATTGCGGCACATCCAATCAGTAAACCAATCTAAAGGCTTTTTAATCAATACATTATCTGAATGTATCGTTGCAAGCACCGAATCTGGCCAAATATCAAGCACCCAAGTATAGATTGGAATACGGCGTAACTTGCCAAGAAGAATACCTGGCCAAGCTTGTGTTACTGGAGAGGTTTGATGAATAATTATAGCATCATACTTTTTCTTAAATAGGAAAAAGAATAGTACCCAAAATGTTGAGCAAAAAGCAAACGACAAATAGTTAATTGCCAAGCGTACACCTGTAGCCCTACGACCTCGTGGAATTTGGAACGCACGATATACTTTTGCGCCCTTATAATCATCTATGCGTCTCTTGAATACACCATATCCCTTTGGGAATACTCCTTCGGGATAATTTGGGATACCTGTAAGTACATCAACATCATATCCGCGTGTCACCAATTCAGAAGCTATATCATTGCTTTTGAAAAACTCAGGATAGAAATTTTGAGCAACTAATAAAACTCGTTTCGACATCTAAATATAATTGTTGTATTACTTCCTCCAAACCATTTTGTTTACGATGCCTGTGTAAGACTGTATAAGTTTTACAACCTTGGTAGATACATTCTCATCTGTGTAGTTGGGGACTGGGATACCGTTATCACCATTTTTAACCATCTCAACAGCAGTGTCAACAGCTTGTAAGAGTGACTTTTCATCAATGCCGGCTAATACGAAGCAACCCTTATCCAACGCCTCTGGGCGCTCGGTAGAGGTGCGGATGCAGACTGCTGGGAATGAGTGCCCTATGCTGGTGAAGAAGGAGCTCTCCTCGGGTAGTGTGCCACTATCGCTAACTACTGCAAAGGCATTCATCTGTAGGCAGTTATAGTCGTGGAAACCAAGAGGCTCGTGCTGTATCACGCGAGGATCTAACTGAAAACCACTCGCTGCTAAGCGATTGCGAGAGCGTGGGTGGCATGAATATAGAATTGGCATATCGTACTTTTCTGCCATTTTATTGATAGCAGTAAACAACGATGTGAAGTTCTTCTCGGTATCGATATTCTCCTCACGGTGGGCTGAAAGAAGGATGTAACGACCCTTTTCCAAGCCAAGGCGTGAATGTATATCTGAGGCTTCGATATCTGATAGATTATTGTGTAGAACTTCTGCCATAGGAGAGCCTGTTACATAGGTACGCTCCTTGGCAACACCTGATGCATTGAGGTAGCGGCGTGCATGCTCCGAGTAGCATAGATTGACATCCGAGATAATATCTACAATGCGGCGATTTGTCTCCTCAGGAAGGCACTCATCGAAGCATCGGTTACCAGCCTCCATATGGAAGATAGGAATGTGGAGTCGTTTTGCACCTATGACAGAGAGGCACGAGTTAGTATCGCCAAGAACGAGAACTGCATCGGGCTGTGTGGCAACCATTAGCTTATACGATGCATTGATAATATTACCCATTGTTGAGCCAAGATCATCGCCTACAGCATCCATATATACATCGGGATCAGCAAGCTTTAGATCGCGGAAGAACACACCATTAAGGTTGTAGTCGTAGTTCTGGCCAGTATGAGCCAAAAGTGTGTCGAAATATTTACGACATTTATTTATGACGGCTGCCAGACGAATAATCTCTGGGCGTGTACCCACTATGATAAGAAGTTTAAGGCGTCCATCATCCTTAAACGTTACATCAGAAAAATCCAGTTTCAAATCCATAGTTGATTTGTTTATAGGTTTATTTCGCAACTTTCTCAAAGAATGTATCAGGATGGCTTGGATCAAAACTTTCGTTTGCCCACATCACTGTTACGAGATTCTCACTATCGGAGAGATTGATGATATTATGAGTATAGCCAGGAAGCATATATATAGCTTTGATATCATCCCCAGATACCTCAAATTCAAGAACTTCGTCAGATCCGATCTTTCGCTCCTGAATAAGACCATGACCGCTTACTACAATGAAAAACTCCCACTTGGTGTTATGCCAATGCTCACCCTTTGTAATGCCTGGCTTAGAGATGTTAATGCTTACTTGTCCGCACTTCTCGGAGCGAAGAAGCTCTGTGAAACTACCGCGATCATCAATATTCATCTTAAGAGGAAAAGCAACCTTCTCCTTGGGTAAATACGAAAGGTATGTTGAGTATAATTTCTTAGCAAAGGAGTTATATGGAATTTCTGGTATAACAAGAGTCTGAGGCTGTAATTTGAAAGCATCCAAGAGGTCAACAATCTCTCCGAGTGTAACCTTATGTGTGATAGGTGCTGCACAGTAACGACCATCCTCCGTTAGTACAGTGTCTATGCCGTCAAACTCGCAGTGATGCTCCTCTCCCTTCAATGCAGCAATCATCTCATCAACAAGATCATCGATGTAGAGTAGCTCTAAGAGTGTTGAGCGGTCATTAACCTGAATGGGAAGATCGTTTGCGATGTTATTGCAGAAGGTTGCGACAGCAGAGTTATAATTGGGTCGACACCATTTGCCGAAGAGATTAGGAAATCGGTACACTAAAACCTTAGCTCCGCTTCTCTTTCCATACTCAAAGAATAACTCCTCGCCAGCCTTTTTACTCTTGCCATACTCCCCATCAGCATAACGACCCACCAATGTCGCCTGAATGGATGATGAAAGCATCACAGGACAAGTGTTATTATGCTTTTGGAGCGTATCAAGTAGTGTTGAGGCAAAGCCGAAGTTTCCCTGCATAAACTCCTCAACATTCTGAGGACGATTAACACCTGCAAGGTTGTAGACAAAATCTGCACGACGACAATAGTCATCTAACTCCTCGTATGTGGAGTCGATATCATATTCAAAGATTTCCCCTATGGTAATATCTCCGTAGCTCTTATTTTTACCCTCAGCAATAGTCTTAAGTTGTGCTACAAGGTTCCTCCCCACGAAACCCTTAGCACCTGTAACTAAGATGTTCATTTTAATCCTACTTAAATTGTTCCCAATTTACCCATAGATCCTTGTCATAGCGCCAGCTATCATCAAGAGCCTCTGAGAGAATTTTGTCAGAAAATACCTGAATAATGGTGTTAGGGATATGAGCTTTCAAGCAATTTGCATATCCTGCAGGAACACATAGAAGTTTGCTATCGCTATCAGTAAGATGATATATCTCTGCCTCAAGTGAATGACAGGGGTTCTCCCAATTGTCAATCTTAACTAAGGCAATAGTAACCTCCCCCTTTACACAATAGAACCACTTACGCTCAAATTGATGCCCATGCCAACCCCTTATTACGCTTTCGTCAGGATGATGTATGATGTAGCATCGTTTAACACCGTCAAAATGAAATTCGTTGAGTGAACTTATCTGACCACGGCGATCTTGGAAGATCTCACCCTGTATAATCTTAACCTCAGACATATTTACTCGCTACGAATCTCCTTAGACTTGCTGCGTGGCTGAAGACCTAAGTCCTCGCGTATAAATCGGAGTTTGAGAAGCAACTCCTTCATACCCTCAACATCAAGACGGCGCGTGTTGTGCGAGTGGTAGTCCTCAATTTTTGATACCTCCTCGTTGCCCTCGACAAAGAACTTGTCGTAGTTTAGGTCGCGGGTGTCGCAAGGAATACGGTAGTAGTCACCCATATCTATAGCCTTTGCCATCTCCTCGCGTGTTACAAGAGTCTCATATAACTTCTCACCGTGGCGCGTGCCGATAACCTTAACCTCCGTCTCCCCATATTTAGGGTCAACCTTTGCGTAGGTCTGCTTCAACGCCTCGGCTAATGTTGCAAGTGTCGCTGCTGGGGCCTTCTGCACGAATAGATCGCCATTCTCGCCGTGTGTAAAGGCGTAGATAACAAGGTCTACAGCGTCATCTAATGTCATCATAAAACGAGTCATCTCTGGGTCGGTGATTGTTATAGGCTTACCCTGCTCCATCTGCTCCACCCATAGTGGAATTACCGAGCCGCGCGATGCCATAACATTACCGTAGCGGGTGCAACAAATTGTTGTTGTGGCGTTCTGACCAAGTTCGCGACCCTTGGCAATGGCAACCTTCTCCATCAACGCCTTTGAAATACCCATAGCGTTGATAGGGTATGCAGCCTTGTCTGTAGATAGTACTACAACATTCTTCACATTATGCTCGATGGCAGATAGAAGCACATTGTTCGTGCCGATAACATTAGTCATTGTTGCCTCCATAGGGAAGAACTCGCACGATGGGACCTGCTTCAATGCTGCAGCGGCAAATACATAGTCTACGCCGCGCATTGCAACATCTACGGACTGCTTGTCGCGCACATTTCCGATGTAGAACTTCACCTTAGGATTCTGCAGCGCGTGACGCATATCGTCTTGTTTCTTCTCGTCACGAGAGAAGATACGAATCTCCTTAATGTCGCTATCGAGGAAGCGACGAAGCACGGCGTTACCAAAACTGCCCGTACCACCTGTAATCAACAGGACTTTGTCTTTGAAGATGGACATATATCGTATTTATAATTATTCCTTAGTGTATTTGCTGAAAATCTTTTCTAGCTCTTCTCTGGTAAATCGCTCTTCTTCAGGATATAGAATAGACTCATGCTCAAGAATCTCATCTATAGACCACTTGAACTTGATAAACTTAGCTGGCACACCACCAATAACAGCATATGGAGGAGTCGACTTATTTACCACAGCACCTGCGGCAACTGTACATCCTCTACCGATAGTTACGCCGGAGAGTAGTGTGACATTACATCCAATCCACACATCCGATTCAATAACTACATCTTTATCGTAACCCTTAGGTTTATTAGCCTCTGTTATGTCAGAGCAAAAACATCCAAGTATATTTGCGTGATTACCTGTGTATACAGATAAACCAGCTGCAATACAGCAATTCTTTTTTATAATAAATTTAGCATTGAGAGCAGATATGTGTGAATTGCAGGCTAATTGGGTGTTCTCGTATAAATATACATTGCCAGGATTTGTAATATTAATGGGGGGGGTAATTGTTACACTCTTGTCGCAATATCCAAATTTTCTTCGGCGAATGCCGAAATACGATGCCACGAATATGTAAAGTCCTCGGAGAAAGGTATTACTTTTTAAGATAGATATAATGCTCATATGTCGATTCCTGATTTATAAAACACTATTCCATACAATATTCATCTTTGACCATACAGACTCAATAGAGTAGGCGTTTATAACTCTTTCACGAGCTAATCGCCCATACTCTTGAGCCTTTGCGGGATTAGAGATAAAATCAATAATTGCATCTCTTAGTTGAGAGACATTGCGTGGCTCAACACATACACCGCATGGTCGCTCGCTGTTGATTTGCAACATCTCAGGAATTGCTCCTACTGGCGTTGTGATAATAGGACACCCGCAAGCCATACTCTCAAGTATCACATTAGGGAATCCCTCTGTGTAGGTGGGTAAAACAAATACACCGCATGATTTCATCTCCTTAATAACACTCTCAATAGGTATCTGCCCAACAAATGACAGCCAATCAGCATTCCCTGAAAGGTTAATTAGACTCGATTTTACATCATCAACTACAGGCCCAATAAGTCGTACCTTTATATTAGGAATATCTTTACACGCCGCTATAAGTTCAAAAACGCCCTTTGTTTTTACAATGTGGCCGACAAATGTTATGGTCTGTTCGTCTCGTGCCACTATATCATCGTTATCCGCAATTCCTCTGATTTTACTACCCAAAGGATTTGGAATAAGATGTATGTTTGTCAATCCTGCGGATTTCAGAGTGTTATAAGATGCTTCATCCATAAGGATTACAGCTGTTGCCATTTTTGCTACTTTGAGTAACAATTTCCACTCCCAATTTCTCTTTTGTGATAACTGCGGAATACGACCGAAATGAAAATGTATAATAGTTTTTACATCGTGTCGTTGTGCCATTTTTATCATCAAATAATCCTTTGCAAGACTGATTGATGCACTCGATGAAATATGCAACACATCATATTCATTCTGTCTCAATTTTTGTTTTAGCGCAATTAAAACTTTTGAATATGTGCGAACTCCATAATAGATGCGTTTTATTAAAGATCTTCCAATTACAACATCACCGCGACTGGCATCACTCATAGACAAAACATCTAATCCACAATCTATACGGCCTTCCAACTCATAGTAATTAACTATGTTCTCTGCCCATTGTACAATACCGCCTATACTACCATTATATGGTGTTGCAAACAAAATCCTCATTTTACTTAATTGTTATTGCGTTCGATGATATCTATGTACTTCTTTACAAAAGCCTCTTTAGATAGATGTTCTTCAGCGTATTTACGATTTGCAGTTGACATCTTTAACTTATCTTCTGACGATAGTTTGATAAGTCTCTCCAATGCATCCGCAATCTCTACAGGATTGTGTGGATTGAAAAGAAATCCATTTTCCCCATTTTTAACTATAAATGGATGATCGCAAACATTGCTACAAGCGACAATAAGACCACAACTCATTGCTTCACATAATGCATTTGGGAAACCCTCAAAAAAGGATGGAAGACAAAAAATATCAGATTTATGATACTCCTCTCTAATGTTTTGAGTTGGCTCGTATACACATATAACATCTTCTACGCCCGCCAATTCAATAAGTTGTCTATAAGAGCATAGTTTGTCCTTCCTAATTCCAACCCAATTTAGATGGAATTTAATTCCGCGTTGCTTTAGAAGCTTTGCAGCTTCTAAAACTCCGTTAAAGTTTTTCTCTATTTTAATGCTAGCAACTACCAATATGTTGTTTTGATTATGTTGCTTTCCTTCAGATGGTGTAAATGTATTAATATCTACAAAATTAGTGATCTTCACTACTTTGTGTTTTGCCTTTGGAACCTGTGTTGTGATAAAATCAGCCTGAGACTGTGAATTAGGAACAATGAAATCGGCAAATCTCCATAGCCAGAAACGTAATCTATCTTTATTTGTTACTATCTGAGTTGTATTTCTCTCAGATACAATTAGGTTAGAGCACTTTATCAGTGGACGCAATATGCACGAAATCAACGAAGGAGTCTCCTGAAAGGCAATAATAGTTGCATTCTTTTTGCATCTAAAGTAGTTATACATCCTCCATATTCTATGTATGTAATTACTAGATAATATCACAGTTGATTCTATCCCGCACTCATCCAATAGATGTTTGTAAAATGGATTATTATGGTATAGTACAACTGAAACATCATATCCTTTTTCTTTTAGCATGCACGCCAATCCTACTAATTGACGTTGAGCACCACCGCTGCCTAAATTATCTGTAAAGCAAATAATTTTTTTCATATAGTTTGCTTATTATTAGCCAAACAATATCCAAGGCACAGGGTTGCATATATCGACATACCTCCATATGACATTGAGAAGAATGTGCTTAGGAAATCTACAACGCATACCAACTCTTAAGTTGCAAAGAATATTTGAGTAAAATAGATAATAATTGTAATAAAATTATTACCTTAATATATTTATTTGTATTTGGTTCCATTGTCCAAACTTTACCCAATACAAATACCATCGGAAATAGTGCCATGTATCTGAATCTCTGAGGAATCCACACGGAAGTGTCTAGGAATAAATATGTTGAAGATATATATAATGCAACATAATATAGACGGAATAAATACTTATAAATCCGTTCATTCCTAATACCATCAAAGTATCGTTTTATATATATTCTATTGTAAAGGTAGAATGCTGTGAAATATATTGGAGCAAGCGTGATTATTTGTGATATATATCCATTTGTATTACTTTCTGTTTTTTCGTGCTCTAAATAACTCAAAGTTTTATCGCCCACACCTCCTACAGCTTCTCCATATGATGCATCAATATCACCCGACAAGATAAGACCAACTGTCAATGATGCTACAGCGATGGCTAATGGGAAGAGAGGAATTGATAACTTAATGGCGTTTTTGTTAAACGGGACAAGTGCTATAAGGGCAAATAACAGATTGATATACATGCTCTTATGAAAGAAGTATGAGGCAAAAATCATGATGCATCCCCACAACTTATTATTAAATGAACCACGGTCGCAGAAAAGAATAACCAAACCATATATTAACATAGTATGACCAAGCATACCTCGGGTAAATGCCCAAAAGCCTCCAAATATTGCTAGTGAAACCAAGAAATTTCTATTTAAAACTAATAACTTCTTGGCAGAATAATAAACAAGAATACAGGCCGGTGTCCATATGATAAATCTCCATAAAAAGTAGTTATTTCCAGTAATGGATGCTAACCAATTATATATTGCCTCATATCCGTCAATTTTAAAATAATAGTATTGATCAGCCTTAATGAAATCATCCCAAATATGATAGGTGTCCCATTCCCACAATCCGTATACACTATTAAATATATACAGAAAAAAGAAAAAATATATTCCTTTGGTTGTATTATTATATTGAGGATATTTCAATGTAACACTTACCCTAGATGTGAGCAACATCACCACGTAGATGATGATACCTACTAAAGAGTATAACCAGTTATATTGTATGTATTCCATATTACAGTTTATTCTGTCATGCGACAGGTAGTTTAATCAGCGATCCAAAATATAAATCTGCCTCAGGTAGTCTATTTGCATCGAATCCACTTGCGGTGAAAAATGTTGACTCGCCAAAGTAGATTTTACCATCTACATTATATAAATCCACTCGTAGATGAGGAATTCCTTTTGAGATTTTAGCTGCTATCTCAAACATCTTATCAATATTAGCAGGCTTTGGAATAGTGAAATCCTTTGGAGCCATCTTGCCTCGTTTATTGTAGCGTTTTAGCTCCCAATTCTTATCAAAGAAATAGAATTTTGGATTGCCAATCTGTCTGTCCATACAAACTAAAACAGAGTCAACATATCCATCAAAGCAATAGAACTTGTAATCTAGTAGCTCCTCTCCCTCTTTGCCGATTAACTCCTCTGCAAATATACGTTTCTTAATGCCTTTGTATGGCCACTCGCCGTATGATTTGTAGACATCGGTTTTAAGTGATTTCTCAAGTTTTTTCTTGGCATCATTTTTATTGAAGGTGCTTTTGTCATGACATATTACAACGCCTGTATTACCTCCGCTATGATTAGTTTTCAAAACGAATTTATCTGGCAACTTCTCGAAATCAATATCATCAAACTTTTCCCATACACCAAGCGTTGGTACAATATACTCTTTGCCCAGCATTTGACCATATAGTTCCTTTGCTAATAGCTTATCAACCATCTGGGTATACTCTGGCTTTCGATCATACAATTTTAACCATTGCATCTTTTCATTCATCGTCTTGGGGTCACTTAAATTGAGACGTTTCCCCATGTAGAGATAGTATAAAATTTTAAGATAAAGTTTATCTGCAAACAGAAAGCGCAACCCTTTTACTGCTCTTATAATAATTCGTTTATACAGGTACATGTATTGTGATATTTTCTATAATTTGTAATTGAAATAATCTGTTGTAATATTGTTTAACCTCTCCTTTACACCAATTTTAAGAGGACTTTGCATTACGTCAAAATCTGGAGCATGGTTTCCTTCTATAAATTCTATTTTCCCATCATGTCTAACGCATACATCCCATCCTGAAAAATGTAGATTATCAATTACTAGAGCTGCCTCTGTACATTGCTTCTTTATCTCTTCCCAATGAGGAATCTTAAATCCAACCAGTTTTATGCCTGAGTCTGGATGCACATCGTATGAATCACCATTTGTTGTAATTCCACAGCTTTCGATAACTCCGCTATCTACATTAATCTGTGCGAATATGCCACCTGCATGTGCATTATCTACAATAGCCCCCTTTCTACCCATTCTAATAAACGCACCAAATACAACGACCTTCGGAGCTTTAGATATTGTTACTATTCTAATGGTGTTTAACGAGTCGGGGTTTAGGGCTTGTATTTCATCGCAAGCTCTAAGGCACTCTTCGACCAATACATCTTCTTTACATAATTGTTGATACATTAAATCTATATTTTCAATGCTCCCAGCATAAATTTTGCGGATTCCGCACCCCAATGAACCAGAAATTGGTTTTACGATACAATCAACACTTTCAATCAGTTCTTTTAGTTGTTCTTTGGTAGCGCATGAATTTGTATTTTCAGATAAACGCAACCAACGGCGATGAATATATGAGCTGAAAGTGCCTAAGAACTTTTCTTTATTATGCATCAACTCTCGGACCTCCTTATTGACTAAACGACGATACATCTTTTGCATATTTGAGCGAGATACGAAAGTGTTTCTTTCTTCTTCAGAAAGGCGATAATATTCGTATTGCCAAAAGTACTCAGACCATGTAACTCGATGCTTTTTTAAAGCTCTTTTATAGTCAGCCAGCAACGACTTTATTGTATAATTTTCAGGGACAATATCTTTCAATAATGAAACGGGAGGAATTTCTGACAAAAATCGTTTTGTCTCTGTTACCTTTATTTCCCTTTCACAATACAACCTAAAAAGATTTGATCTTTTTATATATGCTTTAACAACATTTATCATAACGCTATTATTGACAAAATTCATTGCGTGTCATACGGAATGCTGTAATTCGCTCGTCACGGATATGTCCCTCTTCAACTACGACGGCTTCGTGTAGATTGTGTGGGTATGTTTCAATATCGTTTTCGATTATGTAATCTACATAACGAGATATGCCTTCGCTGAGGACTTTTGTGATAGTAATTGGGAACATGCCAGGTGTATTGTCGACTGTGTAGTGAATAACTCCATCTACTTCATATACTGGATCATCAATTGGGGTTGGATGAGAGGTCTCAATTTCAAGATATGGGTCACAGCTGATATCTATAATCATTGTTCCAGGCTTCATCTTTTTCAGATCTTCTTTGTATATTATACGATCTGTGCGGCTTGTATCCCACATTACACAGTTTACTAATACATCATACTCGAACATCTTCTCGCGAAACAATTTCTCGAGTCGACGATTGTATACATCTACCTCTGCACCTAAACCGTGTAAGACCCTTAATGCACCTTTTGCAGTCTGTCCATTACCCAAAATAGCGACTTTGGTGTCGTATGGCATCTTCCCACAAAAACGATATGCGTGCATTATTGCTGCTTCTCCTGCAACCTCTCTATTACGATAAAAGATGTAACGACCATTCTCAAAAATTTCCTCCCAAGCAATGACTGTATGGCTATTCTTTAGTATGTTACTAGTAAATGGAATATTTTGCACCGCATGAGCCCACCCAAAAAGGATCTTGTTTGGAGCTATTTCATCAAGGTAATCTGCATCACCTAGTTTTACATCGGCAATAACATCACAGTTAAGAGCCTCTTCTCGTGATACAATGTGGCAGCCGACCGCTTTATATTCATCGTCTGCGATATGCACAGATTCGCCATATCCAGTTTCAAAATATAACTGTTGTGGATTTTTAATATTAGCTTTGATATCATTGGGTAATATAGCTCGACGCTTCTCTCCATTTTTATGACTTATGATAAATCCAATTGTTTTCATAATGTATTATTATGTGAGATGGTGTATCTAGTAATTTATCGTTTATTGAATTTGGGCTTTAATAATTAGTATTAGTGTCTGTCCCTACAATGTCACCGTCCAATGTGCCTTATCTTTATTTTTGAAGCAATATTCAATAATCTCATCGGTATATTCCCCTAAAGCTGGTCCCATAGTAAATTGGAATAACCACATTGAATATGCTACACAATTGAATTCGATAAGTCGAGGAGACCCTGATTTATCAATCATAATATCAAGAGCAAGGAGACGATGATGAGGAATGCAACTGCCAATGTATTTTGCAAAATCAACAATTCTATTCCAATTAGGAATCTTGTGGTTTTTGGTAAAATCTATCCCATTAAACTCAGTTCTGGACTCTCCATATTGATTTAACACTTTGTTGCACAGGGTTCCATCCTCTACTTTAATGCCTACATACCCTCCGCCTGCGTGTGCATTATCTACAAATGCTCCGTTTTTGCCAATTCGAATAATGGCGCTTGGAATGTGACACTCATCACTCTTTACTGAGCGATATAGTGTTAGACGTAGGGTATTTACAGAGGATGGATTATAATATGCGATGTCATCAGATTGTTCAATGCATTCCTGAATAATGATATTGTCTATATATCCCTTGTTTAAGGTGTCAATGCTAAGTTCTGTGCCAGCTTCAATATCATACCACCGCTCATTTTGTTTTTCGAACAATCTAACACCAACGCCAGACCCAGTATTAACAGATGGCTTTATTACAATTTTTTTAATTTGTTTTTTATTTAACCACTCGTATAGAGAATTAGTGTTATCTATCGCAATCCGTTGGTAGTCTTCGGTGTAATAAAATCCATTCATCTTCCTTAATACAGTTTGAGGTAGTGTCTCGGCTTGGAACAGTTTATCAAACATGTTTTTATCTGAATAGTATTTAACATATACTGATGGATTGAGAATCGGTTCAACAATATTTCTACATATATCCTCGGGAATAATATTTATGTTATTGCCAATATAGTGTGAGAACAATCTAAAATATATGGGATTGGCCCTGCCAAGCATAGACCATTTTTGCTTCCACTTGTTCTCGTTTTCAATCGGTGTGTTAGGGATGTTATTTCTCTTTATGAGTGTCCTATAATATTTTTTATAAAAGTAACTAACTTTAAAATATAATATTGTTCCAATGAATTTCTTGTACATAATGTCGTCGATTAGTTGATTCTTTTTGCTGCTATATAAGATCCAATCGCAAGCAGTGCTAATGAAATTGTTACTGTTAGAGATGCTCCAATATAGCTAAAATAATATACCAAAGGCCATGCTATTGCAAAACCAACAAGAGAGCAACACATTGTAATTTTACGAAGTATTGCTTCTTTGTGCTTAATAATTAGATAGTTTGCGCCATAAGATGAAGCAATGGCATAAAAAATCATTGATATTGCACGGATTCTTATAATAGGAATGGAGTTTACAAAATCCATGGATAATAGATATTTCACCAAAAATGGAGCTGTGAGAAATAGAAACAAACACATTATAATTGATGTGCCAATGTTAATTTTGATATATATTTTATGTTTATCAATTCTTCTTGAAAGGAATGGATAAAATGCGCGATTTATCGATTGTTGTAGTTGATTACCGATATTGACAAATTTGTTACCTCCATCTAAAATGCCTACAGCATTCCCTCCTCCAAAGATTCCCAAAAGTACAGTTGAGAAACTATTGTACAGATTAGGGGCAAGATTATTTATAAATACATCAGTAGAGTTTTTTATCGTCTGAAGTATACCTAACCAGTTAGGTTTGTGTAGTTTGATCCCCCATTTGTATAGTATATAATATAGGGCAATTAGTCCGCTAACTACATAGCCAAGCGATGTGAAGAATGGTTGTAAAATATAATCTTCTGGTTGTTTAATAAAGATAAATACAGCTACTGTAAATACCAACTTCATTAACACATTTAGAATGGTTATATACCTCATCTTTTCAATTGCTTGAAAGAACCAGTCGGGGAATAAAATATGCCCAGGAACCATTAAAAATGAAACCAATATCACAGCACAATTCGCTCTAAATTGGGGAATTGTTATAATTAGAATTAGTAGAACAATAAAAGCAACTACCATTAGTAGGCATCGCGCCCATAGTACATTAGAAAAGATCTCGGAGACCTTTTGTGGGTTATCTCTATTCTGAGCAACATCACGAGTCGCCGTAAGATTAAATCCCCAGTCTGCTATGGTTTGTATCCAAACCATAATCGCACTTGCAAACGCAATCTTACCAAAGCCCTCGACGCCAATAACCCTTGCGAGGTATGGCATCGTAATCAGAGGAAATACATAGCCCGCAACCTGAAGTAGTGATAGCCACATAAAGTTGCCAGCTACGGTTTTAGCCTCTTTATTTTTGACGATTTGACCTATCTTTGCTTTAATTGTACTCATCTTATATGAGAACTCTTGTCAGTTGCCTTAAGGTTTGAAGTAGTTACCCAATCTTCCTGAGGCCCCGGGTGTAGACATTGTCTATGTGAGGGGAGTGCGTGGGGGGTTGGTTGTTGTGGCTACTTCAACATATCGTAGATGCGCGAGGCGTAGAGGACATCGTGCAGGCCGAGGCCGATGTTGTAGGATAGGATGCGCTCGGTGTCGCTCTTTCGACCCTCAGCTTCGCCCTTGAGGACCTCCTCAATCTGATGGAACTCCCTGAACTGCGAGAAATATTTGAAGCCCTTAACATGGTCAGTATCATCGGCGTAGACCTTGTCGAAGGTGGTATCGCAGTTCTGGAAACCGCGAGTATGCACAGGCACGACAAGAACGCCAGGCTTAAAGAGCCTATCATCCTCAACCAAGAGGCCGCTGGCATCGGTAATACACGACACCACGACATCTGCGCCATCTACAAGCTCAGCGGTTGTATCAACAACTCGGAATGTGGCATTTTTGTAGTGCTTATACTCCTCGATAATCTTCTCCGCCTGATCCTTATACTTAAATAGGCGGATATTTAGTTGCTCATCTTTGCAGCTCTCCAACAGACAGGTGAGCGTTGCGCGAGCAGTACTTCCAAGACCGATAAAGGCATACTCCTTAGCCGTAGAGTTGCGGAAGGTCTTTATCGCAAGGGTCGCCACAGCACCTGTGCGCATAGCTGTAATCCAGTCACAATCCACCAATGCGAGCAACTCGCCACTATTTGAATCAAAGAGCATCATATCGCTCTTTAGTGCTGGCACACGACCCACAATGCGCGACACGACCTTAGCACCAAAGCGACCATACTTCTTAGGAAGTAGGCACGGCATTGTTGTAAAGAAGTCGTTACCTGTAGGATGCACCGATATCTTAGCAGGGAGCTGGCACTCGCTCTTCATAATGAATGCCTCACGCACCCAATCTACACACTTTATAGGGGTTATATTGAGATTCTCAATCTCCTGGTTTGTTATACGCTTCATTTGGATTAGATGTATTGCTTTAATGCCTCGACAAGTTTATGGTTGTCCCCTCTATCGCGCACCGCGAGGCGTATATAGCTACCTCGGCTAAATGCCGCCTTACCTGAGCAATCCTTGATAAGGATGTCGTGTTCGGCAAGTAGGCGCACGGCAAGCTCCTTGGATGTAAACCTATCGGTTGTAAGCTCACAGAGGAAGTAGTTCGCCTGAGATGGTATGACGCGTAGGAATGGTATCTGCTTTAGCTCCTCGCTAAAGAGTCTGCGCTCCTCGCGGAAGAGCTCACACGCTCTAAGATACTCCTTATGGTACTTCTCGTAAATCTGCATATAGAACTCGCCAAAGGAGTTGATGTTCCATATAGCCACCTCCCTCTTTAGCTCGGCTATAAGCTCCGTATTGCCACTTGCAAGCACGCCAAGGCGGAAGCCAGGGACTCCGTATGACTTAGAGATGCTCTTGACAACGACAAGGTGTGGGTTGGCAGCAAGTATATCGTTGTGTAGGAGTGAGAACTCGCCCTCCACATCCACAAAGTCAACAAACGACTCGTCAACAATAAACTTTATGCCCCTCTCTTTTGTCCACTCTATAAGGCGTAGAAGCTCCGTGTATGGGATATAGTTGCCCGAAGGGTTATCAGGGTTTATAAGTAGCAGTGTCTCGACGCTCTTATCTGCGTAGAAACGGGTGATATCCTCCGCGCTGTAGTGCATATCGGCATTTGTAGGCAGATAGGAGATGATGCTCTCCTTGAGCTTTCTATTGGGGTACTCCTCGAAGGTGGGGTATATAACGCCCATGGTCGAGGTGTGGTTCTCCATATACGCCTTTATAAGCTCTGCAGCACCGTTGCCCACAACAACATACTCCTGCTTTATGGAGAAGTACTTACCTGCAAGCAGACTGTTTACGCGCATGCCTGAGGGGTATTCGCGCATAAGTGTCTCGAAGCTCGCCTTAACCTCGTCAATCATCTGCTGTGGTGGGAAGTAGGGGTTTACAAGGTAGCAGAAGTCCACCAAGTGGGGATACCTCCAAAAACCTCCAAAGCGTGAGGATATGGCCTTATATCGCTTCTCATCGCTCTCCTCGAACATACTCGATGCGATGTCCAAGTCCTGAATATCATCTATCTCGTACCACTTCTCGCCACTTAGCGGTAGAGCCTTAAGAGGTGAGTCGTCCAAGAGGCTTATAACCTTAAGTACCTGCTCGTAGTACTCATTCTTACCCAAGGCGTGGCAGTAAGCCTCCAAGAATGGCACATAGTG
>JAEIGA010006501.1_pt1 | contig 17798 bp, 17 predicted proteins | sample 9270691 | NCBI WGS metagenome assembly JAEIGA01 (sample SAMN17057246, study PRJNA624740) | gut metagenome | biome: biome; isolation source: fecal sample | host: Bos grunniens | place: China: Xizang | collected 2019 | reverse complement strand
TACACAGGGCAGTCGCAAATGTGACTGCCCTTGTATGCGTTTATTAAAAATTGATTAGGATGATATAAGATGAATAAACTCAAGTTTTATATTGCATTGTATGTTGCCAAAGGATCCCAGCTGGCGCTCAAGATTCTCGGGAGAAATGCAACATATTTGCCCGGCAAAATCGCTGAACGCTTATGCAAGCATTTCTTGCAGTATATAACACCACCCAAAACCGTCATAGCTGTAACCGGAACAAACGGAAAAACTACGGTCAGCAATCTTCTGGCATCTATTTTGACAGAGAACGGTTACAGCATCACAAACAACAGTTTTGGATCCAATGTTCTGGCAGGTATCATTTCCACTCTTATTGAGGACACTAAGCTCAGCGGAAAACAAAAAAAAGACATCGCTATATTGGAAGTTGATGAGCGCAGTTCCCTGCTCGTATATCCTTATCTGAAACCCGACTATCTGGTTTGTAACAATATTATGCGCGATTCTCTGAAACGCAATGCCCATACAGAGTTTATCAGCTATATTATCAACAAAGCAATCCCCGCAACTACAAAGCTGATTTTGAACGGTGACGATTTGATTGCATCCTTGCTCGGTGGCAGCAATCAGAATAAGGTCTATTTTGGCATAACTGCTGAGCAGCCCGAAGTTTCACTACCTCAACACATTCAGGACATTATCTACTGTCCTGATTGCGGACATCGTCTGGAACCTGAATACATCCGCTATAACCATATTGGACGGCTGCGGTGTTCAAATTGTGCCCTCAAATCTCCCGAACTGAAGTATGCCGTATCTCAAATTGACAGAGATGCTCACAGCTTTACTGTTACGCACGGTGATAAATCCGACAATTTCTTCCTGATTAACGATAACATCGTAAATATTTACAACTTCTGTGCAGTAATTGCCTTACTGTCTGAGCTTGGCTTAACCTACGAGCAAATTGCGAAGGGTTTCTCCCAGACGAAGATTGTGAAAACGCGCTATGAAGAAGTCGCTGCCGGTGACTACAAAATCACAATGCTGATGGCAAAGGGACAAAACCCCATCGCCTGTGCAAGATGCTATGACTATGTTGCGCAATACCCATCTGAAAATAAGGCTGTATTGCTTCTCGTGGATGATAAGCCTGATAATATCGGAAATTCCGAAAGCACTTGCTGGCTTTATGATTGCGATTATACCCGTTTAGCAGATTCTTCTATCAATCAAATTATCTTTGCCGGTCCCCGTTGCAAAGATCATTATTTGCGTGGTTTAATGGCTGGTATCCCTTCGGAGAAAATGAAGATTATTTCAGACTCTGCATCGGCTGCAGACGCCTTTGATCCTGATATCAGCAAAGAAATATTTGTACTGCATGAACTATACCGTCCAGATGATGCAGCAGCAGTTAAGCGTGCCTTAATTGCCCTTGCAAGCAAGGAGGTTCAGTAATGGTAATTGAAATATTATTCAGCGAAGTTTGTAATTTGTATGGTGACGGGCAAAACATTCGCTACCTGCAGCAAACGCTGCCGGATGCAGAATTCAAATTTACCGAATTAAATGCTCTGCCCTATTTTGTAGATAACACACCGGATATGATCTATATCGGCTCTATGAGCGAATCAATTCAGCGTCGTGTTATCGAAAATTTGAAGCCCTATACCCAGAGAATTCAGCAGTTGATTGACGGCGGTACGCCAATTCTTGCAACCGGTAATGCATCTGAAATTTTTACAAAAACGATACATTATGTTACAGAAGGCATTACTGTTGATGCCCTCGGTATTTTTGATCTGACCGTCAAAACAGATTTATTTAATCGGTATAACGGAAAGGTTTTAGGTAACTTTGGCGATTTGACAATTATCGGTTTCCGTTCTCAGTTCAGCTTTATTTATGGCGACAATCAGGACAACTATTTTGTTGAGTGCATTCGTGGCGACGGCATCAACAAAGAAAGTAAATTAGAAGGATTCAGAATGAATAACTTGATTTGCACGCAAATTTTAGGGCCTATTCTCCCTTTGAATCCTTTGTTCTGCGAATACTTTATAGGATTGACGGGAAATTCCATCACTGCTGCTCATAGAGAGGCAGCTATGGCAGCGTACGAACAGCGCTTAAAGGAATTCCGTGATCCTTCGGTGGTATTCGGCAATAATATGTAAAGAAATCCCACTGTGTGCACAGTGGGATTTCTTTTATTTATTTAAGAGTTTCTCCAACGCAGCCAAATTCAAACAAGTGCAGAACAATTCCATTGCGGCTTCCAATTCCTCCACAGGGGGTAAACTGGGTGCAATGCGGATATTGGAGTCATTGGGGTCAATACCGTACGGGAAGGTTGCACCTGCAGGTGTCATTACAAGTCCGGCTTCGCTGCACAGTTGCAATGCTCTCTTTGCAGTACCATTCATTGTGTTCAAGCTGACAAAATAACCACCCTTAGGGCTGTTCCACTGGGCAAATCCGTGAGGTTTCACCTTCTCATCGAGAATTCGCAGGACGGTTTGGAACTTAGGCTTTAATAGCACGGCATGCCGCTTCATAAGCTCAATTGTGTGCGCCTTGTTTTTCAGATAACGTACGTGTCTGATCTGATTCACTTTATCATAGGAAATCATTTGTACAGCAAACAATTTTGAAAAATAGGCAATATTCTCAACAGAAGATGCCAATACAGAGATGCCACCACCGGGGAATGTGATTTTAGAGGTAGATGCAAACTCAATTACCATATCCTTATTACCGTATTCTTCACATAAGGAAATGATGTCAGGAAAAGGAACATAATCCCCGTCAAATTCGTGGACACAATAAGCATTATCCCAAAGAACAGTAAAATCAGGAGCGGCAGGCTTCAGGGCTGCAATTCTTCTGATTGTTTCATCTGAATAAATAATGCCCTCAGGATTTGAATACTTGGGAATGGACCACATACCCTTTACGCAGGGATCTTTTACCAATTCCTCGACCAAATCCATATCCGGACCTGTCGCTGTCATAGGAACAGTAATCAATTCAGCACCGAAAAACTCCGTTACGCGGAAATGGCGATCATATCCGGGGCTGGGGCACAAGAACTTAATAACTTCTTCCTTGCACCAGGGTCGTTCACTATTTAACAGACCGTGGGTATAGGCTCTGGAAATTACATCAAACATCAAGTTAAGGCTGGATGTACCGCCAACAAATGTCTGCTCAGGTTTGCAATCCAATATATCTGCCCAATATTCACGGGCACAGGCAAGACCTGCCAATTCGCCATAATTACGCACATCAATTCCGTCAATGTCAAAGTCGTCATCCGTATGCATAACATCCAAAATATCGCTAACTGCGTCCAATTGTTTCTTTGACGGCTTACCTCTTGCAATATTTAGCTTCATACCTTGCATTTTTAACGCATTATACTCGGAAAGAATCTTGCTGTATTCTTCCTCAAGCTCCGCGCAGCTTTTTTTCAAATAATCAAGCATTGCAATACTCATCTCCAATTTCATTTAACACAAATTATGGTTATTATACACATACTGACATAAAATTTCAATCATTATTTTTGCAAGTTTTCATTCATTATATTGCATAATGAAAGTTTGTAGTCTTTGAACAACTACTCCACTGTCACCGCGGAAAATTTATATAATTTATTCTCTTGCTTTTTTAAGAAATATCGCATAAAATTTAGTATATGTACATTCAATTTATCGCCTTCGATTTGCTCGACGAAAGGATGAGTATGATGAGTGAAGTAATTAACGTACCCGCTATTTTTGGCTCGGATGTGTTCAACGAGGCAGCGATGGAACAAAATCTCCGTCCCGAGATTTATAGCGCTTGGAAACAATGCATCCAGACCGATACACCTCTTGGCATCGATGTTGCCAATGAAATTGCCGAAGCAATGAAAGAGTGGGCTATTAAAAAGGGTGCAACCCATTATACGCACTGGTTTCAACCCATGACAGGTATTACTGCCGAAAAGCACGATTCCTTTATTACCCCCACCGGTGACGGTCGTGTAATTATGGAATTTTCCGGTAAAGAACTGGTCCGCGGTGAGCCTGACGCATCTTCCTTCCCTTCCGGCGGTCTTCGCGCTACATTTGAAGCCAGAGGCTATACTGCCTGGGACCCGACCGCTTTCGCATTTGTAAAGGACGGAAGTCTCTTCATCCCCACCTGTTTCTTCTCTTACACCGGTGAATCTCTTGACAAAAAGACGCCGCTTTTGCGCTCATTAGATGAGGTTTCCCGCGAAGCTGTCCGCATTTTGCGTCTATTTGGCGATACCGAAACAAAACATGTAAACGCCTCCGTTGGCGCCGAGCAGGAATACTTCCTGATTCCCAAGGACTTGTATGCAAAACGAGAAGACCTTCGCATTACCGGTCGCACCTTGTTTGGCGCTCCGGCACCTAAAGGACAGGAATTGGAAGATCACTATTTCGGCACAATTCGCACCCGTGTATCCCGATATATGAAAGATTTGGATGAACAGCTTTGGCGTTTAGGAATTCTTTCCAAAACAAAACATAATGAAGCTGCTCCCTGTCAGCACGAGCTTGCTCCCATCTATTCCAGCGCAAATAACGCCTGCGATTCAAACCAGCTGATAATGGAGATTATGAAAAAATGTGCTGCAAAGCATAATTTGGTCTGTCTTCTCCACGAAAAACCCTTCCAGGGCGTTAACGGTTCCGGCAAGCACAACAACTGGTCCTTGTCCACAGATTCCGGCCGCAACTTGTTCAGCCCGGGAAAAACCCCCAGACAAAATGCACAGTTTTTGGTGTTTCTCGCTGCATTCATTCAGGGCGTTGATGAGTATCAGGATTTCCTTCGTTGCACAATCGCATCCGCTGGTAACGATCACCGTCTAGGCGCAAACGAAGCACCTCCTGCCATCGTATCTATTTTCTTGGGAGACGAATTAACCGCAGTTGTAGAGTCTATTATCAACGGCACAAACTACACCGAGCCGGAGAAAAGCTCCATTCGCATTGGCGTCGATGTGCTTCCTTCTATTCCCAAAGACACCACAGACAGAAACCGCACCTCTCCCCTGGCCTTTACCGGTAACAAGTTTGAATTCAGAATGCTTGGTTCGTCTCAATCCATTGCCGGTCCTAATATCGCATTGAATACAATCATGGCAGAAATTCTGTCAAGATTCGCTGATGAATTGGAACGCGCCGATGATTTTGACTCCGCGCTGCAGAAAATAGTCTCCAAAGCATTTACCGAACATCAGCGCATCATTTTCAATGGCAACGGATACTCTGATGAATGGAAAGAAGAAGCCGCCAGACGCGGCCTCCACAACCTGAAAACCACAGCAGAATGTATGCCGACCTATGTTTCTGATCAAAATGTCGAACTTGTTACCAAACATGGTATTTTCACAGAAACTGAATTCCGCGCGAGATATGCGATTCATTTGGATGCTTACTGCAAACTCGTGAATATAGAGGCGCGCACCACGCTTGATATGGCATTGCAGCAAATCCTTCCGGCCGCAACAGCTTATACCTCAAGTCTTTGCAACGATGTGATTCAAAAGGACACCATTCGCATTCCCCATATTGCCGAGACCGCATTGATCAAAAAGCTTTCAAAAGCTACCGACAGTATGTACTCTGAATGCGAGAAGCTTTCCGATGTGCTCAACAACATTCCCGTTGATGTGGAAGATGCTGCTCGTTATTATTGTGATGTCGTAATTCCCAAAATGAATGCGATCAGATCCGAAGCAGACATTCTTGAGCAATTTACAGATAAGTCTTATTGGCCATATCCTACATACTCCGATATATTGTTCTATTAACAAAAAATGCCTCTGAAGGTCACCTTCAGAGGCATTTATTTACCTGTTGAGCCAAAGCCGCCGGCAGCACGTTCTGTTGAAGACAAATCATCAACCATTTCAAATGCAGGCGCAAGAACCGGTGTGATCAGAAGTTGCGCGATTCGCTCGCCGTGTTTTACTGTCTGAGGCTGAAGTCCGTGATTGTGAAGGACGACAATGAATTCACCCCGGTAATCACTGTCGATGACGCCAACCTTATTGGCAGGTGCCAAATCTCTTTTACACGCCATTCCGCTACGGGCATAAATCAAGCCAGCAAATCCCGAAGGTATCTCCATCGCCAGACCGGTGGGAATAAACGCAGAACAGCCTGGTTTAATTTCAACATCAGAATCCAGGCAAGCATATAAGTCCGCTCCAGCAGACTCCTGCGTCCCGTAGGTAGGTAAAATTGCCGCATCCTTTAATTTCTTCACTCTTATGTAATTCATATTTTCAATCCCCTTTCACTGCCCTGCCAATCCTGCCATAGAACAATGGAATTTTCCCGTAATGACGCAGGTACATCAATAAGCCTTTGGTTTTCAGAGCCCCTGAATCGCAGTGACAAATTTTCCTTTGCCTGGACAAAGGGGCCGTCTACCAAAACATCAATATAGCTGAGATACTCCTTTGTAATGCTCCATTCCCCTAATTTTCCCGAGAGAATATCCTGGTCAAACAGATAGCCACTGAATACCCATACCGTCTTTTGGGGATATTTCTTCTTAACGCTCCGAAGCAGCTGTACCACCGCTTCCTGATTTCTAGGGTCAAAAGGCTCGCCACCCAAAATGGTGATGCCTTTAACATAGTCTGGCTTCAATAGTTCGAGAATCTCCTCAATTGTCTCCTCTGTAAAAGGCTTGCCGTAGTGAAAATCCCAGGCAACTTCATTAAAGCATCCGGGGCATTGATGCGTGCAGCCGGAAACAAACAAGCTGACGCGCACACCGGGACCATTTGCAATATCGCAATTTTTTATTGCTCCGTAGTACATTCAAAGTCCCCCATATTTTTCTCTAAAAACGTTATCAACATATTTGTATATCCATCGCTGTCATATAAAAAACTTACGCCGTGATCAGCGCCGTCTACAAGAAGAATCTGCTTATCCGATGTGCAGGCTGCGTAGGCATCTTCAGTCATTTTGCAGGGAACAAAATCATCTTCCTTGCCGTGGATCATAAACACAGGCACTTTACTGCTTGCAAGAGAAATCCGTGTATCCTTTTCCCTCAAGGAAAAACCGGCAAAAATCCTTGTAAAGATATCGGTTGCCCAAATAGAGATCCACGCCGGTAAATGTGTTACAGAGGTAAAAACATGAGAAAGTATCGCCTTGGGTGAAGTAAAGCCGCAATCGGCTATAATGCCCTTCACATTCCCGGGAAGGTTTGCATCAGCAAGGTAAAGCATCGTAGACGCGCCCATGGAAAGTCCGCTTAAAATCACAGGGAGAGCGCCAAAATTGGAATTATGATACTGCAGCCACTGCAGCATATCATCGCTTTCTTTAACACCAAAAGTAATATATTTACCCTCACTCTTGCCATGACTCCGCTGGTGCGGAACCAAAAGGTTCAATCCCATCGCGTGATAAAAATCAAATACAAAGCTGAAATCCACAAGCATAGTACTTTTATATCCGTGCGCAAGAATCACAGTACCCTTTGCATCTTCTGCAGGAATCCAGAAAGCATGGAGGCGCAAACCGTCACTGCTGGAGATATACACATCCTGGGCTTTATGGTCCAATAACCACTGATTGGATGCACAAATCATTTTATAGTATTTGCTATAGGATGTCTTAGATATCGCATCTTCATCAAGCCAATCATATTCTTTTCGCCGTACACAGGCTTCATAAAAGACATACCAGCCGCTTGCAACAAAAACAAGCACCAGACCGGCAAGCAAAAAGAAAACAAATGACATCACATTACTCCTTGCAACCCAATTGGGCAAACCATTTAAAGCTAAGAGGCCAAACCGCACCGGCAACAATAACAACAACAAAATACCGAATCGCTCTGCCCAGCTTTTCCCCGAATACAGCAGCAAACGGCGTGCTCAAACCACTTTTTACTGCCAAAACAATGGCAAGTCCAATTAGTACCTTTAGGATCTGCGCCCACCAAATCGCCTTGATAGGAAATTTTATCCACTTCTTCTCAACAATATACACAACGATCAATCCTGCCAATGCTCCGACCAGTGTATACGCATTTTTAATACCTGATGCAAGATTTTCCTGATCAACATCAGACGGAAAACGGTAAAACTCCACAAAACACAGGTAAGCCATTGCCGCCAAGGACATAAACACTATTAAAAATGGCATTGCTTTTCCGTCATTTTTATAAATTATCGGATGCAAAACAAGAATAAAGAACAGAGCGATAACAACAGACACCAAAACATCGGCAGGTGTGTGAACGCCGATATACATTCTCGAAAGTGGAACCAGAATTGCGACGAGGATCGCTATTAGGCGCACGCACCTGTTTTTAGTGGTATACGCAATTCCACCGAAGGTTCCTACTGAGCTTTGCGTGTGGCCGCTCGGGAAGCTGTAACCGCTGGCGCCTTTACGCGCCTGCTCAAGAATGGTAAAGTTCTTATCAAGATCCCACGGTCTGGGAACACGAAACCACAGCTTTAGAAACTGATTAAGCAATGTTCCGATAAAACCGACAGATAGTATAAAATATCCTTGCCGCTTATCAATACACCAAAACAACACCAAAGCGATTGCCAAAAAAGCGATCTCATCTCCCAGGTATGTTATAGCAAGCATAAACTCATTGACTACCGGGATACGAATCTTTTCCAAGAAATACAAAATCTCCATTGCGATACCTCCAAGGTAATTATACAATGTCTAAAAGTAAATGTAAAGTTTTCGCAACATCTTTATGAATCGACTTGCACATTTTTCTATATTGGGGTATACTAGCAATAACAAATTCAGGAGTGATGAATATGCCCTATTTTTACGGATTTGATATAACCTATCTTTACTTGGTGCTTCCCTGCATTATCTTATCGCTATGGGCCAGCGCATCCGTTAACAGAACATTTCAAAAATATTCCAAGTATGGCTCCACTCGTAGGATCACCGGCGCACAGGCTGCACAGCAGGTGCTGGACGGCAACGGAGTCCGCGGCGTCCGCGTCGAACGCGTTGCCGGCAATCTCACTGACCACTATGATCCAAGAGATAATGTGATTCGGCTCTCGTCCGGTGTTTATGACAGTACCTCAATTGCTGCCATTGGCGTTGCCTGCCACGAAGCCGGGCACGCTGTACAACACGCGCGCCACTATGCTCCCATCAAAATTCGCACTGCGATTATACCTATCACCAATTTCGGGTCTAAATTAGCAATGCCCCTGATTCTATTAGGCATTCTGTTTTCCTCCTTTGCAGAGTATTCTTACGGCTTTATTTATGCAGGTATCTTTTGCTTCAGCTTTTCCCTGATATTCCAGCTTGTAACCCTACCTGTGGAATTTAACGCTAGTAGTCGAGCCATACAGGCGATTTCCAATTACGGCCTGCTGACGGAATCTGAATTGAAGGGTGCAAAGAAAACACTAACAGCCGCCGCAATGACATATGTCGCCGCTGTTGCTGTATCCTTTGCACAACTGCTTCGCCTTATCTTGTTGTTTGGCGGTCGGCGCCGCAATGACTAAAATATACGAAATATATCCGATTCCATATTGACAACGGAATCGGATATATTTATACTTTTGAGTGTGAAAGGCATGAAAGGAATCATAATATGGAAGAATTATTGGAGTTATATCAAACAATGGGAATCTCTCCCGGTGTTTACCACTACGGCCAAAGCAAGTTGGAGCAGTTAAAAGACCGCTTCGCCGCAATAGATGCAATTGCAGAATATAATCAGGCAAAAGTTTTATCTGCAATGCAGAAAAACCGCGTTTCTGCATCCTGCTTTGCAGCAACTACCGGATATGGCTATGACGATGTGGGCAGAGATAATTTAGAACGAGTCTACGCAGATGTATTCCATACCGAGGCTGCATTGGTACGCCCCCAAATCACCTGCGGCACCCATGCATTGACAGTTGCACTTTCTGCAAATCTGTTGCCCGGCGATGAATTGCTTTCTCCCGTCGGTCTCCCCTACGATACGCTACAGGAAGTGATCGGTATTCGGGAAAGCCCCTGCTCCCTCAAGGAATACGGTGTCAGTTACAGACAAGTCGATCTGCTGCCTGACGGTACATTTGACTATACAAACATAAAGAAAGCCATTAACGAAAAGACCAAACTCGTAACAATACAACGGTCCAAAGGATATGCGACTCGCCCTACTTTCTCCGTCAAGCAAATCGGTGAACTGATTGCTTTTTTGAAGAGCATCAAGCCTGATATTGTTTGTATGGTGGACAACTGCTACGGTGAATTTGTTGAGATCATCGAACCGTCTGATGTCGGTGCCGACATGGTTGTTGGATCTCTGATCAAAAATCCTGGCGGCGGCTTAGCTCCCATCGGCGGATATATTTGCGGCACGCAAGAATGTGTGAGCCGCTGCGCATACCGCCTTTCTGCGCCCGGTTTGGGTCAGGAGGTTGGCGCTAACCTGGGTCTTATGCCTGCTCTGTATCAAGGTCTGTTCCTTGCACCCACGGTAGTAGCAGGTGCAGAAAAAGGCGCAATCTTTGCTGCAAACCTGTATGAGCCATTGGGTTTCAAATGTGTCCCGAATGCCACCGAAACCCGGCACGACATTATTCAAGCTGTTGAGCTCCAAAGCGAAGAAGGAATGATTGCTTTCTGCAAAGGCATTCAAGCCGCTGCCCCTGTGGATTCCTTTGCGACTCCCCTGCCTTGGGATATGCCGGGATATAATGATAAAGTAATTATGGCAGCCGGTGCATTTGTGCAAGGTTCTTCTATTGAGCTTTCTGCTGACGGCCCCATTCGCCCACCATATGCTGTGTATTTCCAGGGCGGACTCACCTGGTTCCACGCAAAGCTTGGCATTTTAATGAGCCTGCAAAAAATGATCGACGCAGGGTTAGTTCGTTTATAAAAGCATCCCCCTATTTGTTAACACAAATAGGGGGATATTCTTATCGAATCATAATATGAGATCTGTTAATTTCTGCAAGTGTTCTGGGACCGCACATTTGCATAGCATCCTGCAACTCGCTTGCCAGCTGGTGTAAGTACGCGTTCACAGCATCCGCTCCGCCGCCATATACACATACAGCGATCGGTCTGCCTACCAGAACGCCGTGGGCACCTAAGGCAAGGGCCTTAAATACATCAGAACCGGTACGGATGCCACCGTCTACCAAAACAGTCATATCCTTGCCGACCGCTTCAGCAATTTCAGGCAACACCCAGGCTGTTGCCGCTCCTTGGTCCAAAACGCGTCCACCATGGTTCGACACAACAATAGCAGATGCGCCTGCTTCCTTGGCTTTTATAGCACCGGCAGGCGTCATAATGCCCTTTATGATAAAAGGCACGCCTGCATACTCGATAATCTCACGCAATTCTTCCACGGTTTTACTGCCACTGGGCGGATTGGCATTCTTCAGCATTGGAAGACCGGCACCGTCAATGTCCAGCGCCATCACGCGGACATTATGAGCCTTTGCCATATCAATTCTTTGAAAAACCCGTTCTTTTGCCCAAGGCTTAATTGTTACGATACCCGTGTTATACTTATCAATAATTCTGCAGGCACCAGGAAAATACTCATCGTGCAAACCGTCACCGGTAAAGGGCTCAACGCCAGCCATAGAGCAGCCGCGGATCAGTTCCTCATCATACTCCTCCTGCTTAAGCTCATCACTGTAATGCTCACTCACTGCACCGATCGGAGCAGCAAAAATCGGAAAGGGGTATTTCTTACCAAACATTTCACAGCTTGTATCCACCGGTCTTTCCTGGCAAATCGTGTCCAGATTCAGAAAAATATTCTGCCAGGCATTATAGTTCCGTGCAGCCGCACCACCCATGCCCTTTGCACCGGGACCGGGGATTGTATTTTTACAAGCAAGACCGTTGCATACCGGACACGCATGGCACAATCCGGTATGACCTTTTGCTGCCTTTTGTATATCTTGATATGTCAAAGTATCAGCACCTCATTTCATAAACTGACTTCATTATAAAGCAAACTACTGAAAATAGCAAATAAAATATGAAAAAACGCTATGAAATCATAGCGTTTTTACATTTCTTGTCGACCTTCCAACGCTCTTGAAAGCGTCACTTCATCAGCATACTCAAGTTGGCTTCCAACGGGAACACCATAGGCAAGCCTTGTTACTTTTATTTCCATAGGACGCAACAATCTTGAAATATACATTGCTGTTGCTTCACCCTCGGCATCAGGATTGGTTGCCATAATGACCTCTGTAACAGCACCGGAAGCCACCCTATGCAGCAACTCCTTAATGCGTATATCATCCTGTGATATATGATTCAGCGGCGAAATCACACCATGCAGCACATGGTATACACCGTTAAATTCGTGGGAACGCTCCATTGCGATGACATCCTTAGGATCTGCCACTACACAAATAACACTTTGGTTGCGTCCGGGGTCATCGCAAATTGGGCAAATATCCCGATCAGTTAAGTTTTGACATACCGGACAAGTGTGAACAGTTTCTTTCGCCTTGAGGATTGCATCAGCAAATTCCTGTGCCTCGGGCATCGGCAGACTTAAAACATGAAACGCTAAACGCTGTGCTGTTTTTCCACCAATACCCGGCAAACGGGCAAACTGATCTGCTAAGTCCTGTAAAGCCGCAGGAAAGTAATGCATACTTCCTCCTTAGAACAATCCGCCCAAATTCAGTCCACCTGTCAGACGGGACATATTATTGGCAGAGTCTGTGTCTGCAGCACGCATCGCTTCATTGACTGCAGCAATTACCATATCCTGAAGCATCTCCACATCGTCAGGGTCTACTGCGTCAGGCTTAATATCAAGGTTCACTAATTCGTGCTTACCGTTGACAGATGCGGTTACCATACCACCGCCTGCGGATGCAGAATATGTTTTATTCTCCATCTCTTCCTGCATACGCAGCATTTCCTGCTGCATTTTTTGTGCTTGTTTAATCATAGCAGCCTGGTTCATACCACCGGGCATACCACGGAATCCGCCTTTTGCCATAATACTACTCCTATTCTAATCTTCCTTAATTGTCACAATAGAATTGTGTGCCTTACCAAAATTCAAAAGCTGTTCCATTTGCTCATTTTTTCCGGATTGAACGGTTTCATCCGTTGCAATTACGCGCACGGGATACCCCAGCCGTGCAGAAGCCTTTCTGGCAACCAGTTCCAAAATATCCGGTTTATTGATAATGTCCACAGTAAATTTATTAGCACAAACAAGATAAAGGTTGTCCCCATTTACTGTGCCATAAAGCGGTGCATTGGGGGTCGTAGCAAAAAAGCCTGATGCAGGAGGCATCAATTCCTTGCGTACAGCTGCCGCGACATCCGTCCAAAAACCTGCAGGCGCCTGATCTGCCATAGGCATTACTGCTTCTGGTTCAAATTCCGGCTCATCAACAATCTGTTCTTCAATAATCTTTATGTCAGAATTCTGTTCTTCCTTTGTAACCTTTTTCGGTGTCATTTGTTTTACGGGCGCAGGCATCGTAAAGCTGCCGCTTGCAACTTGATCCTCTATTTTTGTAAGCCGTGCAAGCAGTGAATCTATATCTGTTTCAAGCTCTGGCTGACACAGATTAACCATACAAAGCTCTGCATCCATCCGGCGATTTGTACTCTTTCCGAATGCGACGACTGTATCCCGAATCAAATTCATCATCCGGGATAGTTCACCTGTAGAAAACTTATCCTTTAATGCCAGTATCTCCTGATCAGATGCCACACCGGACAACATACTGATATCCTCACCCTGCACCGTTTTCAAAATAAGCAAATCACGGGTAAGGCACAGCAGCTCATCCATCAAGGCTGCCAAATCTTTACCGTCTGCATAGAGGCGGTTCATAATAGAAAGCGCACCTGTTGTGTCACGGGAAGCAATACATCCCATCAGCTTTCCGCTTTCCTGGAGACCGGCAAGTCCAAGACAGGCATAAACGCGTTCTGCTGACAACTCACCACTGGTCGCAGACGCACACTGATCAAGCAGACTCAAACCATCACGCATACCACCGTCAGCTAAGCGAGCAAGCACCCGTGCAGCGGCATCGTCAAGATCAATTTCTTCTTGGTATGCAACAAACTGCAATCTGGCAGCAACGTCCTGCTGACTGATTCGGCGAAAAGCAAAACGCTGACATCTTGACAGGATCGTCGCGGGCACTTTATGCAGCTCCGTTGTCGCCAAAATAAACAGCAAATGCTCCGGCGGCTCCTCAATAATTTTCAGCAGCGCATTGAATGCAGAAATTGACAGCATATGCACTTCGTCAATGATATAGACACGCATCTTCACCTGAGACGGTGTATAGATCGCATCATCACGCAAATCGCGCACATTATCAACGCCATTGTTGGATGCTGCATCAATTTCCAATACATCCATACAGGAGCCGGAATCAATGGCGCGGCAGGATGCGCAGCAATTGCAAGGATTGCCGTCCTGCGGATTTTCGCAGTTTACTGCCTTTGCCAATATTTTTGCGCAGCTGGTTTTGCCCGTTCCCCGCGAACCGGTGAACAGGTATGCATGGCTTAATTTATTTGTAGACAACTGCATTTTCAGTGTCTGCGTAACCGCCAACTGACCAACAATGTCATCAAACGTTTGCGGACGATATTTACGATACAACGCCTGATACATACGCAACCTCCAAAAAATCGGCTCATAACAAGATCGTACACCTACATTTGAAACAGCCGAATATCCGGTATCTATATAGCCGGCTCCGGAACGGCAACCCTGCGGCACACGGGAAAATCCGCTTAATGCTGCTTGGTTCCCCACCTGACATGGTTCACGGGATCCTGTTGCGCAAGACCGTTCCTTCAACACCACTTATATAGGCCAGTCAATACTCAAACAGTTCCGGGTGTAGGAATTCATCCCTGCTGTAGCGGATTGCAGGTACAGGGCACCGCTAGCTCCCCGACTAGTACGACCTTGTTACAAGCCGATTTGAATAACAAGGGTATATTTTGCAATGCCAAAAGGCATTGCAAAATACTATATTGAATTAGTTCAGCTTGGAATCAATGAAATCAGCAAGTTCCTTGAATGTGGAGATTTTCTGATCTTCCATATCCAATTCTACGCCCAACTCAGTTTCCAAATCCATGATCATCTCAACAATATCCAGAGAATCTACACCGAGGCTCTCAAAAGTGCTGTCGGGAGCAATATCATCAGGATTTAATTCCAGCTGCTGTGCTGCGTAAGAAACCAATTTTTCGTACATTTCTCTTTACCTCCATTATGCATATTCATAAGAATACCTATAGTATTTTAGTATATGCGCCGCCTTTTGTCAATGACCGTTTTTAATTGCCGTTGCAGCAGCATAGGCTGTCGACCAGGCAATTTGTAAATTAAATCCTCCCGTGTAGGCATCGCAATCAATGATCTCGCCGGCAAAATACAATCCTTTTACAAGCTTGGACTCCATTGTTCTTGGATTTATTTCAGATGTTTTAATTCCACCTGAGGTGATGATCGCCTCGGAAACCGGTCGTTTTCCGGTGATAACAACCGGAAAAGCCTTAAGTAAATTGACTAACACTCTACGGCTTTCCTTTCTAAGGGAATTAGCTTGAAGGCTCGCAGGAATCTTAGCCTTTGCCAGAATGACCGGTATCATACTGCGTGGGAGCAAATCTGTCAGCGCATTTTCCATAGATCGATTTTGGTATTGCTCCAAATCCCGCAACAAGCGCGCATTTAATTTATCCTCTTCCAATGCAGGCTTCAAATCAATAAGCAGTGTACAAGGACTTCCATCAAGATGCGCACTGGCGCTTAGGACAATCGGACCAGAGACGCCAAAATGTGTGAACAGCAACTCGCCAAAATCTTTGTATAATGTTTTTCCCTTTGCGTTTACAAGCTTTGCAGACACGTTTCGCAGACTTAAACCCTGCATTGTCTGGCAATCATCGCCTTCTGTCTCTAAAGGCACCAGAGAGCCTTCAGGTGCAATAATCGTATGACCCAATGAAGCTGCCATAGTATATCCTTCACCGGTGGAGCCTGTCGACGGATAAGAAACGCCGCCTGTTGCCAGGATCACATTAGGAGCATAATATTTCTGCTTGATCGTTTCCACGCCTGTGATTACACCCTGAGCGGTAAGCAAACTTTTTACTTTCTCTGTGACAACCGTGACGCCGGTTAGTTTGAGCTTCTTTTGCAGGCACTCCAATACGGAAATGGATTTATCAGTTTGCGGAAACACTCTGTTACCTCTTTCGGTTTTCAAAGGACATCCGTTCTCCTCAAAAAATCGGATAGTATCCGCAGGTGTAAATGCGTCCAGCGCGCTGTATAAAAAACGACCGTTACGGGGTATGTTTTGTAATACTTCCTGGGTCATGCAATAATTGGTGACATTGCACCGTCCCTTGCCGGTAATCAGCAGCTTCTTGCCAAGCCTGTTGTTGGCCTCTAAAAGTAGTACGCGATTTCCATTTTCCGCAGCGATGACGGATGCAAACATACCGGCCGCGCCGCCGCCTACTACAATGACATCATAGTTCATTTATTATCTACCCGTTTCTCATAGACATTATATTCCGACCACACGCGTTCCAGCGTATCAAAGGTTTTCGTTATGACTTCCTCGCGACCGGATGCCAGTGCCACAATCAGAGCATTGACAACGCTAAAAGGCGCAACAAGAGAATCAACAACAGATGCCATATCACTTTTGGCAACCAAAACATAGTCACTGTTTTGTCCTAATGGTGACAAGCGGCTATCGGTGAGTCCAATTACCGTGGCGCCGGTGGTACGGCAGAACTGCGCTCCCTTTACCGTGGCAGTGGAATATCTGGGGAAACTAAAGGCGACTACAGCATCCTTGGGACCGATACCAACAAGCTTTTCAAACATCTCGCTTGCGCCGGAAGCTGTAACAATATGTACATTATCGAACATAAAATTCAGGTAGTAACCCAGGAAATTTGCCAAGGCCGCAGTAGACCGAACGCCCACAATATACACGCGTTCAGCATTGATGATTGCATCCACAGCTTTATTAAAATCGTCTTTGCTTATCATCTCTGCTGTTTGCCGTAATTTTTCAATATCGGAATGGATGACGGTGGACAAGACATCCTGATCTTTAATACGATCATTGGCAACACCCATGCGCTGTACCGACGTCAATCTGTTCATGACCATAGCCTGCATCGCTTTTTGCATACTGGGATAACCGTCATAACCAAGCTCAACAGCAAAACGAACCACCGTCGACTCAGATACACCAACCGCTTTTCCCAATTTGCTAGCCGTCATAAAGGCTGCCTTATCATAAGATTCCGACAAAAAACGAGCAATGCGCTTTTGTCCTTTAGATAAATGATGTACACCGGATTCTAAATCCGCTAAAATATCATCTAACATCGCAGCCTCCATTATACAGGTTTCTCATCTAACAGTGAAGAGACTTCCAGTGGCGTTAAATAACGCCATTTGCCCAAAGGTAAAGTCCCCAACGAAAGTGTGCCCTCGGAAATTCTGATCAAGCGGATTACAGGCATATCGGCACAAGCACACATTCGGCGCACCTGTCTGTTTCTGCCCTCATGAATGGTCACTTCAATTTCTGCCTTATCACCGTTATTTGCGATCAGTTGAACGCCGGGTTTTTTAATTAAATAGCCATCCAAAGTAATCGGCTTTTTCAGTCTGTTTAGATTTGCATCCGAAAATCCTTTCACAAATACACGATAGGTTTTATTTACCTCATGTTTCGGATGCATTAGTTT
>JAEIGA010006500.1_pt1 | contig 17800 bp, 17 predicted proteins | sample 9270691 | NCBI WGS metagenome assembly JAEIGA01 (sample SAMN17057246, study PRJNA624740) | gut metagenome | biome: biome; isolation source: fecal sample | host: Bos grunniens | place: China: Xizang | collected 2019 | reverse complement strand
GGGCATTCACCTTGGCCTCATCAATGTCGGAGGGAGCGGTCACAGCCTCGGTAATGGCTTGGGGAGTGATTTCGTTAAAAACAATTCGCTTGATGGGAGCCTTGGTCTTTCCATCAAAGGCTTGACGTAAATGCCAAGCAATGGATTCTCCTTCTCGGTCATTATCGCTTGCCAACAGCACTTCATCAGCATTTTTTGCATCTTTTTGTAATTCACGCAACAGTTTGGCCCGTCCCCGAACCGTAATGTATTCCGGATTAAAACCATTATCTACATCAATGGCCATGCGAGACTTAGGAAGGTCGATGAGATGGCCCATGGATGCCTTGACGGTATAACCGGTGCCAAGATATTTTTCTATTGTCTTTGCCTTTGCTGGAGACTCTACAATCACCAGCGTTGATTTCTTTGCTTTCTTCTTGGCAGTCGCCTTAGTTTCAGCCATGTCAACCTCTAAAATAATAATTGTTTCTCTTGTCTACAATATCTTGTTTCGGCAGAAATTCTTCCAACACTAGCGTTCCCACCATCCTGAACAATTTCCAAAGGACTTCCAGGAAGGGCTGCAATGCAGGCTTCATACTCTGCCACGGAGCTGATAACTGGAGCTCCATCCTGACGATATGCTTCCATACCTTGATTGCAACATGATTCTGCCAATCCTGCTGCCAAAAGATACACATCCCTGCCCTGCTCCAAGGCAAATTCAGCGGTAATTAAGGCACCAGATTTTTCTGGAGCAGCAGCCACCACCGTCACAGGAGATAAAGCAGCAATAATTCTATTCCGCTGGGGAAAGCGAAATTTTTCTGCAGGCACTCCTGGCAAATATTCGGAAAGGAGGCAACCACCTTGTTCCAGTATGGCAAGAGCCAACCGCTTGTGACTCAAGGGCACAACACTGTCGGCACCGCAGGGCAACACCGCCACCGTTTTTCCCTTCCCCGCCAAGGCTCCCTTATGCACAGCAGCATCAATGCCAAAGGCAAGTCCCGAAACCACGGTATAACCAGCAGCTGCTGCTTCTTGAGAAAAATCAAAGGTTGCCTTAGCCACTGCTGGAGTGGGCTTACGGGTACCCACCACAGAAAGACAGGGTTCCTGCACCGATTGAATGTTTCCCCGATAAAAAAGCATGTATGGTGGATCAAAAATCTCTGTCACCATGGCAGGATAATCCAGCTGATGATGGAGCAAACTATGAATTCCATATACTTCCATCAACTTTTGGCTTTGCTCAGCCTGTTTCTGGCACTCAGCACCCTTCCACCAGCGGGAACGAATTCTTCTTCCCACAATAAAAGAAATATCTTCTATCGAAAGTACTGCAAGGTCACCAATAGTGTCAAGTTTTTCCTCAAGAATCAACTTTTCTCGAAAGGACAAAAAATACATGGCACTAAGGGCCAAGGGAAGGAGCTCATCCCTCATAGGCTGTTTCAAGAACTTTGCGTTTATTAGCCTCTGCTTGAGTCTTCTTCTCACTTGATGTGGTGGTGGCAATAATCTTGTCGTACACCGCCATAGCCTTGTCAAACTCAAAGGTCTGATAGTAGGCATTAGCCAGCAAAAACAGGCCATCCACGTTTCGGGCTTCGATGTTGGCTAGAGATTCCAAATAAGGAATTGCCTTTCCAGGTTCATCTAGCTCAAAGATATACAATACCCCAATACCGTACAAGGCCCGGGCATACTTGGAGTCAATTTTCAAGGCTTCAAGATAGGCAGACTCGGATAGCTTAAGATAATTGAATTTTTGGGCAGTGGAACCAGAGGCAGTATAATCCAAAGCTTGATTTGCCATATATCCTGCACAAACTGCCACATAGTAATAGAGATTCTGATTGGCAGGATAGTAGGTTGTGGCCATTCTAAAAGCTTCCAATGCCTCGCCATACATCTTGTTGTCAAGATAGCGGGAACCAAGCATTTTGTACCAAATACCAATCTGCTGGTTTGCCAAAACCATGTCCTCCACTCGACCTTGGTATTTTTGGATTGCTTCTTTTAATTCAGCCTCAGTGGTAGGACTGGAAACACCTTCTTCCAACTGCTGCATTCGCTTCACTGTCTTGGCATTCGTTCCCCCACAACTGGAGAACATCAGGGCAATTCCAATGAAGCTTGCCACACAAGCAACGTATCTATTTTTCATTTTGAACCTCCGGAAAAAATTCCTTATGATATAAATGTAATTCATCCTTTTCAATATGTGTATATATTTGAGTGGTAGAAAGGTCGGAATGACCTAAAAGCTCCTGTACAGAACGCAAATCAGCACCTCCAGACAAAAGGTGGGTGGCAAAGGAGTGACGCAGGGTATGCACTTTGGCAGTAACACCAGACAGGGCCTCCAACTCCTGGAACCGCTTCCAAATTCCCTTACGAGACAGTGGCTGACCACGATAATTTACAAAAACTTCTGCCACCAGTTTACTTCCCACAATGGCGGGACGACCTTCTCGAATCCACAAAGAAAGCCACTCATAAGCGGCATCCCCAAAAGGAAGCACTCGCTCCTTACTACCCTTTCCCAATACAATGAGCATTCGCTCCTGCAGATGCACATTTCGCATCAAAAGCCCTGCCACCTCGCTAATTCGTAGACCACAGGAATACACTAGCTCAAACAGGGCTCTATCTCGAATTCCTAAGGGCTCACTGGTATCGATGGCAGCCAGCAGAGAATCTACCTGCTCTACAGACAAAACCCGTGGCAAAGCCCGTTGTATTTTAGGCCGTTCCACCAGCTGAACAAGATTTTCCTGCCAAATACCTTCTTCTACCAAAAAGCTTCCAAAGGAACGAAGGGCCGAAATATCCTTGGCCACAGTCAATTGTTGCGTATCTTGGGTACGTCTCCAAATCAAGTAGTCGTTAATATCTTGAACCTCCAACCCAGAAAGACAAGCCCTGCAATCCGTATAAGAAAAAGTATTTTGCAACCACAAAAGAAATTCTTCCACTGCCAGCTTATAGGTCTCCGCCGTTAACCGAGACTTTCTATCTACGGTCAACAATTGAGAACAGTAGCGTCGAATAAGTAACTCCCCTCCAACAGGAGAGGAGTTTTCTGATTTTGAAGCAATGGAATTGGTTGACTTCAAGGAGATTAATCTCCCAGCTGAATTCGATTTCTCAAATAGGGAGGTGTCTTCAAATCATTAGGAGATGGAATTGAACCAGATCCATCTAAATTGAACCCACCTGTGGGAACTCCACTGTTTGGGCGTGCCACGGTATTATTTTCAGTAAAATGACCACCAGAAGCAACTGGAGCACCAGCTGGAATACGGTTTCCAGGATTATGACCCACTGGAGGCATTCCATTTCCCGTAGCCATACCTGCTGGCATACTTGGTGGAGTTTGATTTATTGTAGCTGCTCCAGAAGGCATTCCTCCAGCACTAGGATGTCTTTGTGGCTGATACTGTGACCCACTATGAACCGGTGGAGCAGCCTCTGTTTTTTGAGCCACTTCCGCAGTTCCCATCACAGCACCCTGAGGAACACCCCTTCGTTGACTTGGAATAGTACTTTTTTGCAGTATCTCGAATTCACCTAAAGGAATTGTTTTAGTTGAATCAACCTTAGTAGTATGTCCAGGTGCCACAACCTCATGAACAGGATCTGTGTCATGAAATCCTGTAGCAACAACTGTAACAGAAACATTCCCTTCCATAGCGGGATCTATAACATGACCATAAATAACATGAACATCGGGATCTGCAGCAGCCTTAACAATATTGGCAATCTCTCCAACTTCCAGCAAAGAGAAATCTTCTCCACTGGTAATGTTGATAAGAATATTTTTTGCTCCATCTATGCGGGAATCTTCCAACAAGGGGTTATCAATAGCTTGAGAAGCAGCATCTGTAGCACGATTGTCACCAGAACCAATACCAATGCCCATAATGGCATCACCCTTACCTTCCATGGTGGTACGAACATCGTTAAAGTCCAAGTTAATAAGACCAGGCTTTGTAATTACATCAGAAATTCCCTGTACACCCTGACGTAAAACATCATCAGACTTTAAAAAAGCCTGCTGTACAGTAGTTCGTCTGTCTATGATTTTGAGAAGATTTTCGTTGGGAATAACAATAAGAGAGTCAACCTCTTCGTGAAGCTTTCGGATACCCTCCTCAGCATTCTTTTTTCTCACATTACCTTCAAACTCAAAAGGCTTTGTAACAACACCTACCGTCAGGGCACCCAATTCTTTGGCAACCTTTGCCACAACAGGTGCTGCACCAGTACCGGTACCTCCACCCATTCCAGCAGTAACAAATACCATGTTTGCACCTTGAAGGGCTTCTTTAATCAAGTCTTCGCTTTCCCGGGCAGCGGCCTCACCAACGGAAGGTTTACCACCAGCACCAAGTCCACCAGTAATTTTAGAACCGATACCAATAGGTCTAGCTGATGACTTACCTAATGCTTGAAGATCTGTATTAATAACAATAAAATCAACATTTGTAAGACCATTTGCAATCATTGCATTGACAGCATTAGATCCACCGCCACCACAACCAATAACTTTTATAACAGTAGGTTTCATCATGGATTCTGCCCTTTCTACTGACAATCCTTCAAGCATATATTCCTCCTCCCAACCCAAACATTTCTCTCTATATAGATTAGAAAAATTCTTTGAAAATATTGCCAAGCCAATTCAAACCACCTGACTTGGATTTTGGCTCTTCTTTCCCATTATATTTATTGTTTCGCTTTGTATCAATACGACGATGGGATTCACTGCCCTCCAGCAACAACCCAATTACTGTAGCATATTCTGGAGTACGATAAATATCAGTTTTTCCACCAAAATTACCTGGAGTACCAATACGAACAGCAGTTGTCTTAAAGACCTTTTGGGCCAACTCTACTACTCCCATAAGCTGGGCTCCACCACCAGTTAAAACTACATTACCTGAAAGCTGAGTCAACTTGGTTTGCCGCACGATTTCAACACGAACCATATTAAAAATCTCTTCTACACGAGCTTGAATAATCTGGCACAACTCTCTGCGGGAAAGGCTTTCTGGCCCACGCCCGCCAATTCCAGGAATAACGACCTCTTCATCCTCATCAAGTAAGGGCTCCCAACAACAACCATATTTCAGCTTGGTATTTTCTGCCGTATCGTAGGCAATACCTTTTACATAAACAATATCATTGGTGATAAAGGAACTTCCCACAGGAATAGACAAGGAGCAAATAGGAGCCCCACCCAAAAGCACAAGTACATCAGTGGTTCCACTTCCCATGTCGATAAGAATAGACCCTAGTTCCAGCTCATCCTTTGTCATAACAGCCTTTGTAGCTGCCAAGGTTTTAAGCATCACGCATTCAGCCTTATAACCAGCACGGCCAATGCAGTTCTGGATATTCTTTACTGAAGTACAGGAAGCGGTAATAACATGGGTTTCCACCTCTAACTTAACACCCAACATATCCTTGGGATTTTTTACCTGTTCTTGCTTATCAACACTGTAGTAACGAGGCACCACGTGAAGAATCTGCCTGTCAGGAGGAATAGGAAGAGAACGGGCAATTTCAATGGCACCATGCATATCTTGCTCCGTGATTTCCCTTGGAGTAATTCCCTTGCTCCCAGCAACTTGCACCATACCACTGGAATCCCAACTTTTAATCTGGACACCACCAATGGCAGGAACACAGTAAGAAACTTCACAACCAGAATCCATTTCAGCATCTTCAATCGACTGCTTAATAGCATTCATGGTAGCTTCAATATTGACAATGGTTCCATTACGGAGTCCAGGGGAAGGTACTTTGCCAATACCTATCACCTGAAACGTATTATTATCTATGAATTCGCCAATGACTGTCCTAATAAAGTGTGAACCAATATCAAGACCGACAATAACATCACTCAAAACAACCTCCAAAGAGCCCTTTACCGAAATAGCTATTTAAACACTTACTCTAGGCTACTGAGGCCTGGTACGAAAGGAAACTGACCCATAGCGTAAGTCAATTTCATAAATATTGGATCCAATGGAATTCACCACATCAAGAACCACTACCATGTATTGTAACGAATCCGCACTAAAAGTTCTATCCATAAGAACTCTGGTGTGGGAGTGAACAGGGTACAAAATCAAGTCAAAACCACCATATTCCTTCGTACTAATGTGTATTTCAGAAATTGTGGCCAAGTATTTTTGTGGTAATTGCTGAATCTTTGCCAACTGTCCAATAAAATTTCTGTAAATGCTGGGCAAACGCATTCCATCGGTGAACTGTTCCACTGGCAAACCAGAAATTAGAGGAAGATGACTAATAGAAGCACCAGCCTTAGCAGTAAATAATACACCAGATTCATCAATTTGTACAGGAAGGGTTTTTCCTTTTATATTCAGCAAGGTAGCAGCTACGGGGATACGCTCTTTGACAGAAATGGATACACTATCGGGAAATTTCTTTTCTACCGATACAGATTCAATCCAAGGGCAATCAGCCAAAATAGCTGCAGCCTTAGCAGAATCAAAATTGCTCCAGGTCTGGTTTGTATTAGTGTTGAGAATACGATACATTTCTTCTGGGGAATACATCTGCAAACCAGTAAAAGAAATCTTTACAGGCTCCTTTGATGGAATCACCATGGTATACAAGATGACTTCCACTAAAAGCAGCACGCAGAGTACCCCTACAATGAATTTGAAAATTGTAAATTTTCTATCTGCTCGTCGTATCTTTTGCTCTCCGTCTACCATAAAATTCCTAACGTCTGAATATGTCATGCTGTCACTCATACAATCCCCTCGCTCTCTAATGCAAAAGTCCCTTACTTATACTTCGTCAATCTCTTCAATACTATTATGATAAGATACGTTTAGCAAAAGACCACACATACAACATGTTACCAACAATGACGAGCCTCCGTATGATATGAAGGGCAACGTAATTCCTGTTACTGGCAAGACACCGCAAACAACACCACAATTCATTAAAGATTGCATGAGAATGCTACTGGTTAGTCCAAAGGCCAAAAGTGCGGAAAACTTACTCTTGCTCTCCATCATCAAAGTATAACCTCTCCAGGCAAAAAAAGCCAAAAGCAAAAAATACCCCAGAACTCCAAGAAATCCCATGGATTCAGCCCAGCCAGAAAAAATATAGTCCGTCTGAATTTCTGGCACAAGATTAATTTTATCTAAGCCTTCTCCAAATCCATTGCCTAAAAAACCTCCATCACTAATTGCAGTACGGGCATTCACCGTTTGATAATTAGAACCATGGGTGTCAAAATTAGGATTCATAAATGCAATAAGGCGATTTACTCGGAAGGTAGAGGTAAATACAAACAGCAACATTGCAAGCCCTGCCAAAACAAGAAAGGGCACGAGACCTCCCAATCGAGCTCCTGCCACAAACATTACGAGAAAACCGAGGACAAAAATCAACAAAGAAGTAGAAAAGTCATCCTGTAGCATAACTATTCCAGAAAAAATACAAAGGACAAATACAGGTGGAAAAATACTGCGAGATTTATCTTCTGGAGTTTTTATAAACTTGTCAAACCAATTGGAAATAAACAGTACCACGGCAATCTTCACCAATTCTGAAGGCTGAAAGGTATCACCTAAAAATGGCAGAGCAATCCAACGATGGGCTCCGTTACGGGGAGAGGCAATTCCAGGAACAAAGGGAAGAAGGCATAACACAAAGGTACCTCCCATTATAAAGGGAAGACAACGACGGATAAAATGCTGGGGTACAAGAAAAGACACAATCATCACAACAAGGCCTAGACCCGACATGATTAATTGCCGCTGAATAAAGTAATGGGAATCTGAAAAGGCTTTTGCACCGTATTCTGCAGAACAGACATATAAAATCAGCAACCCTAATCCCCAAAGGAGGATAATAGCCACCAACAATCCTGTATCGAGATAATTTCCTTTTATCATGGGGCGTTCTGCAAAAATCTTCTTTACGTTCATGCTTGGCCTCCCTGAAAAATAGGTTGCAATGCAGCAGTAATACGCTCCAATCCCATGCCACGGGAACCTTTCAAAAGCACCACATCTCCAGCTTGCAGAAAAGAGGCAAGCTTTTCCACAACATTCTGAATAGTATCCTGCCCCTTACCAGTTAGTGACAACACAGATTCAGATCCAGAACTACACACTGAATTTCCAGCGGCACTCATGGCATCACCTAGAAAAATCATCAAGGCGGAACCTGTTTTTTGGGCCTGGGACACAGCTGTACGGTGGGCTTCATCACTGGCAACACCAAGCTCCAGCATATCTCCAATAACTAAAACCTTACGTCCTGAACCGAGTTCCAAGTCTGAGAAAAAATCGAGGGCAGCTTCCATGGAGTCGGGATTTGCATTGTAACAATCCTGAATAAAGGTAACATCACCTTTGAGAACTTGACTACGGCCAAACAGAGGCTGTACCTTTGCCAAGCCCTGCTTCATTTCTTCTGGAGTAAGGCCAAGCTCTTGGGCCACCGCCAAGGCTGCTAGGGCATCATAAAAATTTGCTCGTCCCGGCAAAGGCAAGTTCATGGTTAGCCCTTGGTAATCAAAGCTCGTACCATCAAGCCCCAAAGCTGCAACAGAACTGACCATTTCAGGCCCGTATTCCACAATCTTTCCTGCAAGCCCTTCTTTCAAGAAATCTTTGTAGGAATCCATTGCCGGAATGAAGGCTACAGAATCTTTTTCAAAATTTGAAAAAATTTGCTTTTTTTCCTGTGCTATTCCATCTTTACTGCCGAGAATCCCGATATGGGCAGTTCCGATGTTAGTAATAACTCCAAATGCAGGAGAAAGCACACCAGCAATTTCTGCCATCTCCCCCTTTCTATTCATGCCTAGTTCAAACACACCCACCTGATGATGAGAGCGAATTTCAAAGCAAGAAAGTGGCAAGCCTGTTTCTGAATTTAAATTTCCCTTGTTCATTACCACATCAAAGCGGGTAGACAAAAGTGAGGCGAGGATTTCTTTTGTTGTAGTTTTTCCACTGGAACCAGTAATACCAATACGAATAAGTTGTGGAAATTTCTTTACGTAGGCTGCAGCGGCAGCTTGCAAGCCGTACATGGTATGATCTACCGCCACAAAGGTTACTGAAGGATATAAGTGATGCCATTCCCTTATTTGATCTAGGGAAGAAGCAGCAAAATCACGATTTACCAATATAACAGAAACACCTTTTTCCAAGGCAGCAGGAATATATCCATGACCATCTTGAAATTCACCTACTAAAGGAATGAACATTCCTCCTGCCACGGCACTACGACTGTCTGTTGCTACAGAGTCAAAGAAAAAATCTTTCTCTGGGCATCCCAGAACAGGAGTTCCGCCGGTGGCAGCCAGGAGTTCGATAAGAGATAATAATGATGTTTTTGGGATGGACTGCATAGAATTGCAAGATCCATCACCTCTGGGTGATTCCACACCAACAATGTGTTTCACTGTTATTTACGCTCCCACAACAAGATAACAGGTTAGTCACCATATAAAACAGTGACTATAGACAGTTGCTAGACTGTCCCGCTGGGCAATCCAACTGATTGCTCCATCTTTGCATAAAGTGTTCGGACAAAAGTCCTTTTGCTTTGATAGCTTCCCCCCAGCTACCAAACCAGATGGATTGCACCAGCTTTATTTAACGACCACCCATTTCTACACGGATGATTTCGCTACTTTCAGCAGGGCGCATTCCGAGCTGACCTGAGGCAAGGGCCTCGATTCTGTCTGCTCCAGCAAGAACACTGATTCCAGTAATCAACGTCTTGTTCTCTTCCACTAATTCAGCCTGTTCACGCTCTAATCTCCTGATTTCGCCTTGTAATTCAGCAAATCGACGAGATTGAATTCCGTTCACAGCTAGAAAAATAGGAATGCTGGCAGACAGCAGGCAAATGGCAACTCCTTTTGCCAATGCACTTTTCCTTTTCATAGTAAACTCCGTTTTACTCTTCTATAGGAGAAATCATCCGTGACGTCTCCACATCAAGCTCTTTCAACTTACGTATAACCCGCAACTTGGCACTGCGAGAAGGTCCATTGGCTTCCACCTCTTCCTTAGTGGGTAACACCGGCTTTCTCGTTAACACCTGTGCATGGGGAGAGCCACCGCATTTACATATCGGCTGCTCTGGCGGACAAACACAGGTCTTACCCAAATTACGAAAATAGTTTTTTACAATCCTGTCTTCGAGAGAATGGAAGGTGATAACCCCCATCTTACCACCAACCTGCAACACCTTAAAAGCTGCAGGAAGCACCTGTGGCAGACGGTTCAACTCCCCATTGACTACAATCCGCAAAGCCTGAAAGGTTCTGGTGGCAGGATGCAAATGACCATGACGGTAAGCAGCTGGCACGACGCTATAAATAAGCTCTGCCAAATCCGCAGAAGATTCAATCCGTGAACTACTACGGGCTGCCACAATAGCCGCTGCGATTCTGCGACTATACCGCTCCTCTCCATACAGATAGATTATATCTGCAAGTTTTTGCTCCGACCAATTGTTAACCACATCAGCTGCGGAAGGCCCAGCATTTGAATTGAGCCTCATATCTAGTGGCTCATCCTTTCTGAAAGAAAAGCCCCGGCCAGATTCCTCGTAATGGAATACAGAAATCCCCAGGTCAAAAAGAATAAGATTGGGACGAGGATTTTCAGCAGAAAAATCGAAGTCCTGATAAAAATCATTGAACCAACCGAGATGAAAATCCATTCGATTTCCATAACAAGCCAACCGCCGGCGTGCCTTTGCCTGAATATTTGCATCAGCATCCAACCCCAGCACCCGCAAGTTAGGATAGGTCTTCAAAAAACCGTTGGAATGACCACCTTCACCTAAGGTGGAATCAATCAAGAATGCACTTTCACTAAAGGGCTCTCCTTCTGGAGACAAATAGTGAAGACACTCCTGCAACAACACCGGGGTGTGGACAATAGTCTGACAAGTTGCATTATCCAAGACTTACTCCTATAGGCAGATGGCGCCAAGCCCTTCTGTTGCTTCTCGGAAAGAACTTTCACTTTCTTCCAGATACGCCTTGTACATGTCAGCATCCCACAACTCAATATACTTATTGATTCCTAAAAAGATGCATTCCTTTGATAAGCTGGCATACTCCCTTAAACTTTGGGGAATACTGATCCGCCCACCCTTGTCGAACTCCACCGTTTGTGCCGGTGCAATAAGACGACGAACTACAGAGCGATCTCTCCCACTAAAGGGAGAAGCTGCACTCATAAGTTTTGATGAGAAATTTTTCCACTCTTCGAGAGTAAACAACCACAAGCAGCGGTCTACAGATTGAGTGATGATGAGCGTATCTTCTGTAAGTTCCCGCCGCAATCTGGCTGGAAAGGGTATCCGCCCCTTCTCATCCAAGGTATTGCGGAACTCACCAGTAAGTAAATCCATCCACAATTTCCCACAATTTCCGTTTTTTCCCACCTATTTACATTTTAATTAAAAAAAATCACCTGTCAATGACCTTTTATGGGATTTCATTCAAAACTAAAAAAAGGGCTTTACTTTTTATCTATACACTTATATAGTATGATTATGATCAATACCTACGCTGAATCTCGGCTTCACAAGACTCTCAAAAACCTCTATGCAGCAGATAGCCAAGGAATGGTGGAACAAGAAGTGGCGGGAAAAATCTGCGATATTGTAACTAGGGACGGAAGTATCATCGAGATTCAGACAGGAAGCCTTTCCAAACTTCATGGGAAGCTGGGTGTGCTATTGCCCCACTACAAGGTAAAGGTAGTGTATCCTTTGGTAGTGAGAAAAACTATTGAGACGAGGAAAAAAGACGGAACCTTGGTGTCCTGTAGGAAAAGCCCCAAAAAACAATGTCTTTTGGATATGTTTTCAGAGCTTACGGCTCTCTTTCCCTATCTCCTTGACAAGAATTTTATTCTGGAGGTATTGGAGGTTTCTGTAGTAGAACACAGAGTAAAGGAGGATGCTCCTGTTCAGCTAGCCAACAAAAGCAGGCGGTTCAAGCGGGACTGGTATAAGGAGGACAAGAGTTTGGAGGCAATTCATGCCACCCACCAGTTTGCTTCTGCACAGGATTACCTTGATCTTTTGCCACAGAAATTGCCAGAAACCTTTACCATAAAGGAGGCTAGTAGTATGCTGAAGGGACGGAATGTACCACGAATGCTGTGGGTATTGCGGAAAATGGGCTTAGTGGAACAGGTGGGAAAGCAGGGCCGAAGCATGATATTGAAAAAACGGGAGCCAGGTGACTAGGAGTCACCCGTATCAAATAAATTCCCTGTCTCCGAAGCAGTAGTGTTCTGGGAAGCACTTTTCTGTAATAAAGCTGTGTTCCGAGACGAAACACTTTTCTGCAATAAAGCGGTGTTTCGTTCCCAGAAGACGCCGTCGGTGTAGCCTTGGATAGAGGGATTTTCCTCTGCTCGAGCAAGGCGTTTTTGAGCTAGGAGACAGTATTCAAGGTTTTGTTCCACACCAATAAAGTGACGTCCCAGTTTTTTTGCCACCACAGCACATGTTCCAGAGCCAAGGAAGGGATCCAGCACCAGACCTTCTGACGGACAGCTGGCAAGAATCAATTTGGCAATAAGCTTTTCTGGTTTTTGAGTAGGATGTTCCGTGTTCTCTGGCATGGACCAGTAGGGAACGGAAATATCATCCCAAAAGTTACCAGGATAGGTGAGACGAAAGCGGCCTTCCTCAGTTTCTTCCCAGTCTTTGGGCTTTCCTTCCTGACGATAGGGAGCCAGTACCCGCCGCTTTTGCTTGACTGATTCCACATCAAAGTAAAAGTCCTGACTACAGGTGGCAAACCAAATATCCTCGCAAGCATTCTTCCAGTTGGCCTTGGCTCCCCTGCCCTTTTCTCGCTGCCACACGATGCGGTTTCGTACAATGGCGTATTTTTTCAGCAGAAAATACAAGCAGGCAGAATTCTTCCAGTCGCCACATAAATAAATGGAGCCAGTGGGCTTGAGACAACGAAAAACTGAGGGGAACCAGCTTTCTAGGTAATCAAGATATTCCTCATCGCTCAAGGAAGAGAACTTCATGCCAGCAAAATTCTTGGCCATGTTGTAGGGAGGATCGAGAATCAATAAGTCAACACAGGATGGAGGCAAACAATCCATGAGCTGTAACAGGTCACCGTGGAGAATCTTATCCTGCAGCTGACTTAGGGGAAAAGGTATCTTGTTTGGATTTGCAGAGGGCTCCAATAGCTGGGAGTGATAGAAGCTCCGCTCCTCATCAGTGAGGGTAATGGTTTTGTTTCGGGAAGTACTCACGGGGTGCAGTATAGCATAGGTTCAATGAAATGTAAAAGCGGTGGAGGATTCCAGCAGCCCACCGCTGCCTTACGCTGAGCTACGCTCAGAGGGCGGCATCGGTAGGCACCCGCTGGAATCCTCCACCAACTCTTTCGTTTAGTGGCTATACTGCTGGGTAGATAGGGAGCGACGGCTGTAAGCCGGAAAATCGCGATATATTGAGCGATTTTAGCGAGTCTCACTTTTGCCTCGCAAAAGTGCCTGTGTCAGTAAGTCCCCCTCCCGCCATTCCTGCCCAACGCCTTCGTTCAGTGGGCTATACTCTGGGATAAGAGCACCTGATAGTGGATTTCAGCAAAGGTAAAGCCTTCTTCAATCCCTGTATCTTCGGTATTAAACTTGTTCCAGAGTAATGACACCTGAGTAAAGACAATAGCAAGGTCATCTTGTTGGTATACAAGAAGATAATCCTTGTCAAATCCTGTAGCATTAGAGGAGGTGTCCACAAGGCGTTCCAAAAAGAAGTTTGTCATATCAAGATATGTTCCATTTCCCACGGGAAGTAGGAGTTTTTTTTCAAGGGAAGACTCGGTGTTAAAAGAATAATTGTACCAGTGCATGGTTTTGTACTGGGAAATATCTAGTTCCAACTCAGAAAGGTTGTCGAAATCGGAATAGACATTGTAATAAAATTCTTTTACCACGGCAGTTTCTCTGATACCTCGCTCTACAGTCACTTCTTTGAAAAAATCTTCATAAACGGGAAAGAGCATGGAAATCTGAGGATCTGTTCTTTCCTGATTAAAGTAAAGATAACCAAAAGCACCTTCGAGAATTTCCAGTTCCTGATTGTTCATGTCCTTTAGAGCTGTTTCAAAATCCTCCGTTGTCTGCACCTGGTAGCGGTGGAGAATCTGGTGAATCCTGCCACTTTGACTTCGGAATGCCATCTGCTGGCCATCAAAGGGGGAAAGACTTGCCAGCACCAGCAAGAAGGCTAAAAGGGGAAACAAAACGGTACGGTAACGGCCACCCTTAACGAGGGCAACCACCACAAAAACAAAGGAAAAGATCATAAACAGGAGGCTATACCATCGCTGAGCAGTGAGCCCATAGGCTGACACTCGAATTGCCACTGCAAGACACTGAACAGCTAGCAGAGGAAGGAGCAAAAAAACACCAGGACCGCGAAAAATAGCCACGAACTTTTCCTGCTGAAATTCCTCTAGTACAAAGTAAAAGAACATGAACACGGCACAGGCATAGGACACGAACCAGTTTATCAGGCCCGAAGGCATATCCTGCAGGACTAAAATCTTTACCAGATATACATAGAGAACTGCCAGCAACACCAAATACAGGGGAAAAAGCACCCGAAGCATAAAAATCTTAAATCCACGGCCACTCGAAACTACCACCTCTTTTTTGAACAACAAGGTAACCATCATGGAAAGGGGAACAAAAAAGAAGCCAAAGCCAAAAATACATGAACCTACAATCTCTAAGACTTCCCCTGAAAGGGAAACGATGATTTCCGTTACAGCAAAGAGCACGATTCCAAGGCCTGCCATCACCGCACAGGCTGAAAGTAGACAAAAGCCCACATCCTTTACCAATACAGAAAGAAGATTATTCTCCTTGCGATTTACATAAAAAAAGAGAAAAATAGCAACAAGACAGCTACAGGCACCAAAAATCCCGGCGTTTGGGGCATACCACAAAAACCGAATCAAAAGCCCAAGCCCAAAGCCCAGAAGACTTCCTGCAACTTCCATCCACCAAGTGTTTTTTCCTCGTGGCTCTAGCCACAAAATCGTAATGACACAGGCAAGAAGTGCCAACAAAGAGCTACAAAACAAGTCTAAAACGAGAAGCCTGTTAGTGCCCCCATCCAGTTCCTGCTGCATCCACAGTGCTGCCAAAAGAGAAACCACAAAAATAAGGCTGTATAGCACAGGATGCACCTTTACCATCTTGGCTGCTGAGTGAAATAATTGCTTGAACTTGTTCATGACCTTAGTTTATCATCAAAGAAATGGGGAAACAAGGGGAAGGAGTAGTTTCAAAAATAGGTGAAAGGAAAAAATAATGGCTCTCCAAGTGGAGGAGAGCCTTGCATTTTTAGAGGGCTGCCTGATAGCGGGCTTCGGCGGCTGCCTTTCGGTCTAGTGCTTCCTGCATTTGGGCTTCGTAGTGCTGGGTACCATCATAACCAGTAGCTTCTTGATGACGTTGGATAGCCCCTTCTTTTGCACGACGAAGACTGTTGTGAAAATTGTATTAAATGGCATTTGAACTGGTTTTATAACATTTTTTTTACAATCTTAATATATCATCCATAATAGGTAATGAATAGGTAATGAATAGGTAATGATTTCAGGAGTAATTATGGCACATATCCTTGTAGTAGAAGACGACAAAAGCTTAAACAAGTCCATCTGTCTTTTTTTGCAACAAAGAGGGTTTATTCCTCAAGCCTGCTTTGATGGAGAAGAAGCCTTTCAGCTACTGTACAAGCATTCTTTCGATATTATTCTCTGTGATATCATGATGCCAGTGGTGGACGGATTTCAATTAATAAACCATGTTCGCCAGTTGAACAAGGAGATTCCCATCATCATGATGACGGCAAAGGAAGATTTTCAGTCAAAGGCATTGGCAACACAAGCTGTTCTAGATGCAGTACGAGATAGAGGGCTGAAGGCATGTGTGGTACATCCCAGTGGTATCCTTGGACCAGAAGACTTTGCCGTAGGCGAAACTACAAGCACCATGATTCAAATTATCAACGGTGAGATGCCTGCAGGTATTAACGGTAGCTTCAATCTCTGTGATGTACGGGATTTGGCACGAGGCACTATCCTAGCTGCCACTAAGGGAAAAAGTGGCCACTGCTATATTCTTGGCAACAAAGAAGTGAGTTTCAAAGACTTCTCCAGAATGGTATCTCAAGAGGCAGGTTGTAAAAAAAATAAAACTCTTCCTTCCCCTAAAACTATCCCACTATTTGGCCGCCCTGTTGGAAAAACAAGCCCGCAAAAAGGGAACTCGTCCCCTGATGACTACCTTCAGCATTTATAATCTCGCTCGCAACAACACCTTTGACTCCACTAAGGCTCGTCAGGAACTAGGCTACACCACTCGTAGCTATCAAGAAACCATCCGTGACGAGATTGCTTGGCTCAAAAAAGAAGGAAAGATTTCTTAATAGCCGGTCAGATATCTGTACAGATACCTTGAGGATGAACACTATGTTAAAAACAAAGAGTCATGGCAAACATATCTTAATTGCTATTTGTTCTTTTCTCTTTATTATGACTTCTTGCGAGACAACACGAAATATTCCTGTTGTTCCGCAAGAGCCAACCTTACTCACCTACAATCAAAGAAAATAGAAATATCAAAACTCTCAAACCTAGAAAAGTTTCTTTTATTAACAATGAAGATGAAAAAGAATTTCACTGTGCCTCATTCGTTGCTTACGTATTGATCAATTCTGTGGAAAATATCAAAGATTTTTTTGACTCAAGAGAGTTCAATTATAATCAATTGTCACCAAGCGATATTACACAAATTCCTGGAATACATGAATTATTTTCTTCAACCTGGGGCGACTACAACGAAGCTGCAGAAAAATTCATAGAAGAACAGGCAGACACATACATAGAACGTATTTTAGGACAACAATAAGGTTCTGTCTTACATATAGAAAACTATAATTCCTAAGTTTATTCCAATTAGACGAAAAGCCCCTTGATTCCTTTTACAGAAAAAGTTATACTGTTTCTATAGATAGATACAAGGAGTTGCTATGAGCCACGAGATTCCCTACAAGATATATTTAAGTGAAAACGAAATGCCACAAGCTTGGTATAACGTACGAGCAGATATGAAAACACCCCTGTCTCCCCTTATCAATCCCCAAACCCACCAGCCCATGACAGCAGAGGAGTTGGGAAAGGTATTTTGTGATGAGCTAGTAAAGCAGGAACTAAACGAAAAAGACCGATACATTCCCATTCCTGATGAAATCCTCCAATTCTACCGAATGTATCGCCCTGCTCCTCTAACTCGTGCCTACTGTCTGGAAAAAAAGCTGGGAACTCCAGCAAAAATCTACTACAAGTTTGAGGGAAACAACACCTCTGGAAGCCACAAGCTGAACTCAGCCATTGCCCAGGCCTACTATGCCAAAAAGCAGGGACTGAAGGGTGTCACCACCGAAACGGGAGCTGGCCAGTGGGGTACAGCCCTTTCCATGGCCTGTGCCTACCTTGATCTAGACTGCATTGTGTATCAGGTAAAATGTTCCTACGAGCAAAAACCCTTCCGCAGAGAAGTTATCCGTACCTACGGTGCCCAGGTAATTCCCTCTCCTTCCAATACCACTGCCGTTGGTCGCCAGATTCTTGCAGAATTCCCCGATACCGAGGGAAGCTTAGGCTGTGCCATCTCCGAGGCAGTGGAAACAGCCACTAGCCGAGAAGGCTACCGCTATGTTTTGG
>JAEIGA010006499.1_pt1 | contig 17805 bp, 11 predicted proteins | sample 9270691 | NCBI WGS metagenome assembly JAEIGA01 (sample SAMN17057246, study PRJNA624740) | gut metagenome | biome: biome; isolation source: fecal sample | host: Bos grunniens | place: China: Xizang | collected 2019 | reverse complement strand
TCGAGAATCCTTCTACCCTGCTCCTCCTGTGAAAGGATGTTCTTTGCGAATGCCTCAAGCTGCTCATCAGGAACATTGTTCATTCCGTACATAGCGAACTGATATGCAGCAAAGCCCTTCGCGCTTGCAAGAAGGTCTGCCTCCTCGATCTTCACGCCATACTTCTCCATAAGATAGCTGCGTACCATCTGCCACTTGTAGTCCACGATGAACAGATCCCAATCCTTCTCGATATCCTCCATAGTGAACTTGCCCTCGTTCACAACGAATACCCATCTCTTGAGGAACTTCTCTGCAATCTGTACGCCAGCCTTGTCAAGAAGATAAGCCTTAGCATCCTTTGTGAAACGGAAATCTGCCTCCTGAGCATACTCAGCACGGATTCTCTCCTCAATCTTAGCATCGAACTCAGCTTCAGTCTTCACGCCGAAAATCTTCTCAAAAGTCTCCTCAGTAAGAGGTGCATTCACAAAAGTCTTCACATTCTTCACAGTCATCTTGAACATAGGGTCAAGAGTTGCAAGTTCGTCCTTGCTTACCTTGAGCATGGAAGCACGGTCAGTCTCGTTCTCAAATGCCTCATTCACGTTCACATCGAGCACATCACCCGGCTTAACGCCTACAAAAGACTTGCGTGCAGCCTCAGCCACATTGCGGAGAGCAACATATGTACCCTCTACCTTTGTCTCTCCCTGCTCGAAATCAACGATGATGAAATCCTCTTCCTTAGCCTTCTTTCCTTCCTCGAGAGAACCGTACTGCTTGAGAAGATTGTCCTTCATTTCCTTCTTGGCAGCCTCTGTCACAGTGATTGTATAATATACCACCTCGTCATCCTTTGAAAGTTCAAAAGAAATCTCAGGATTCTGAGCAAGATCGAACTTGAAAGTAAACTCGCTTCCATTCACCCACTCGTTCTGGATATGCTCCTCGCTTGGAAGAGGCTCACCGAGAACGCGGAGGTTATTCTCATGGATATAGTTGTTGAGACCTTCCGAAATCACGTCATTGACGGCATCTACAAGAGCATTCTGGCCATACATCTTCTCTACGAGAGACATTGGAACCATTCCTTTTCTGAAACCCTTGATATCTGCTTTCTTTCTGAAGTCAGCAAGTCTTTTCTTCATACTTTCAGCATAGTCCTCCTTTACAATAGAAAGGGTAAGTTCGAGATTGAGATCGTCGATTCTGTTTTCTACAATATTCATCTTTATATTATTTTAATTATTTCCATATGCACAACGCCGTAAGGCATCACAAATAGCCCGCAAAAATAATCATTCTGCACGACATTTCAAAATCGCATCCTATACCCGACGGTTATTGCGTTTTGGATATACCACACGCGAGTGGTACATCTGCTGGAGATAGGATGAAATCACCTCTTTCAGGACATTCAGATCCCTGATGGACATCTCCGAATCAGAAAGCTGACCGCTATCGGCCTTACCGTCTATTATCCTGGTAACCAGATCAGAAATGCTTTCCTTCGAATAATCCTTCAGACTCCTTGAAGCCGCCTCGATTGTATCACATAGCATAAGTATCACCTGTTCCTTCGTCACAGGTCTTCTGCCATCGTAGAAGAACTCTGCGACATCGTTCGGATCACCTCCGTCATTGAGGTACTTAGTATGGAAATATCCTGTGCTGGTGGTGCCGTGGTGAGTGATTATAAAATCCTTTATCTCCTGAGGAAGCCCGTACTTATCAGCCAGAGCAAGTCCGTCAGAGACATGTTTGATTATCTCCTGAGCACTTTCCTTCGGAGAAAGGTCGGCATGATACTTCACCCCCGGGGTCTCGTTCTCAGTAAAGCACTGAGGGTTGTTGATCTTTCCTATATCGTGATATAGGGCACCAGCACGTACCAGGAGAACATTTGCATTGACGGCACGTGCAGCAGCATCAGCAATATTCATTACCTGAAGAGAGTGCTGGAATGTGCCGGGAGCCTTATCAGCCAGCATTCGCAGAAGAGTATTGCTGGTATCACTCAATTCTACAAGTTTCGAATTGGAAACTAGACTGAAAATCTTCTCGAACAGATAGATGAGGGGATAACCTGCTACCGAAAGCAGGGATGCCAGAGCCAGATCGAACAGGATACGGTAGTCGCTTAGTCCTTCAACCCCATCCACAAGCCGGAAGGAAATCCATATCATGGCCATTACCACAAACACAATCAATGCCGTCACAAACTGGAGCCAGCCCCTGTTGAAATATCCGAACACAAGCATGCCCACAGTGCCGGCAACAAAGTACATGATGAACAGTTCCACACCGTTAGGAGCAAACATAAGCATCGGCAACAGCGATATGACATATGTGATGAATACTACCCTTTTCTTGAAGAATGCAAGCAGATACATCGCCGAAAGAGTGAACGGCATCATATAGAAAAGAGAAGGATCGTTCTTCGCCACAACTGAGGAGCCTACAGCAGATATTGCAAAGACCAGCAGCAGGTAAAGGTATTTGTTGTATTCGTAGAATATCTTATAATTGCAGAAGAATATGGCAAAGAAAAGCAGCGCCACTATGCATAAGGCAAGGAATACGTTTCCAACCCAAAGCAAGGCTCGAGGACCGCTATATCCCACACTCATGTCATACTCAGCCTTATAAGAATCAAGAAGTTGCTCTATCTCTGCTGTTACGATTTCGCCTTCATTCACAATCACATGGCCAGAACGCACAACTCCTTGAGTATGAGATATATTCTCTACATTCTCTTCATGAACAAGATCTGTTGTACGCTGATCATATATCAAGTCAGGAACAATCAGAGATGAAATTCCAGAGGCATTTAAAAGCGAATCAGCATTCAAATGCGGATATGCATCATGGAGGCTCGCGATCAGATATGTCCTAGCCTTTCCAATTGTATAGAATTCAGACAAAGGTTGCTTTACTGCCCTCCTGTTCTTCTGGACGAAAATCAGTCCCTCTGAAGATGCACGGCTTTCTTCGTCTACGGTTCCGGAGAGAACACCTCTTGAATAAACAGAAGCCAATGCAGAAGCAATCGAAGACCGGGTATATGAATGCTCTCCAAGTCCTACATCAGTCAGGGCATTCTGCACATTAGTACCGACTTTGGAATCATACCTATAATACGGTATCACGTCAGAGCCCACTTTCTCCCGTTCAAGCGTAAGCTGCTGGTCGGTCTTCAGAACAGGAAAGTCGAACTGAGCTACCAGAGTCTCATACATCCATGGAGATCCCTTACGGTAATCATAATTGAATCTGGCATTCCTAGGCATCAGGAACACCATCATCACGAATAATGCTATAAGAGGCAAATATACCTTATATTGCTTAGGGAAGCTTATCTTTTCCATAACAGTCTCATTCTATACCCTGAAGCGGAACAAAATCATATTCATCTGCGACAAAGGCCTGGATATCATTATCTTCAAGCAGGGAAACAAACCTGTCAGCAATATTGCGCAGCCTATCTCCCCCGGTAAAAGTAGCAAATATATCACCACGGTAAGCCACGAGAGTCACCGCACAAGCATATGCCCCGCAAGGCATGACAGGATACAGTTCAGTAATATATCTCTGCATCGAATCAGGCATCATCACATTGCCCATCTTGTGAACTTCATATGTAGCCATACCGGCAGTTTTTTCCATAAGGGCTGCAACCTTCCGTTTCCTTTCGGACATATCATTCCCAGAAAGAGCCTTATCTAATTCCGCAATCTGTTTCTGGGCGCTGTACACAAGAGCATCAGTCTTCAACTGAGCTTCAAGCAACTTCTTCTGGGACATCTGCACCGTCCTGTAAGGATATTCACAAATATTCCTGTTATAAGCTATATATACAGGAGTATGGTATGGGCGCAGAGAAGGAGAGGGGAAATACGGACGGAGATCCACCTGGACAGAGGCCACGACATATTCTCCTGAAGACATCTCATCACCATAAGCCTCATATATAGAATGAGATATCAGAGGTATCAGGAAAGTCTCCGGTTCCTTTGTCATCAGTTCAAACTCGCGCGGAATCCTCGACATCGGTATCCTCACCTGTGCCACCTTTTGAACATCACCCGAACATCCCAGGACATTCACTGCCTTGGCATCCATATACCACACCGGACGGGAAGCCTGTTTATCTTCCAGCTTCATTATCGAGTCCTGAGCCTCAGCTGTGAAAAAGCTGCCTGTAAGGGACTTGACGGAACCGTCATTAACAACCTGACAACCGCTGAGCTCGAGATAACGGAATAACACCGCCTTTACGAAAGACATCATCCCGGTAATATCAGCTAAGGCACGATTGAAGTCAAAATATATGCTTCTGTCACATATATTGACCATCAGAAGACGTTCATCAAAGGCATCATAGGCAGAGAACATAAAATCTCCGCCAGAGACAGATACTTTAACCGCAAGATGTGGGAATCTGGCCACAGCCTCTTTCATCACCATGCACAGAACATCCTCCCTTAAATGCATAGTCAGTGTCGCCACGATACGTGACGACACTGGCACATGGGCATTGCTGCCATATAGACTGGCCCGTCCTAATAGAGACGGAACGAGATAATCATTCATTTATGCATCAATGTTTGCATAGTGAGCATTCTGCTCGATAAACTCTCGGCGTGGCGGGACATCATCTCCCATAAGCATTGAGAATGTGCGCTCAGCTTCTGCAGCATTCTCTATGGTAATCTGACGAAGAAGACGCTTCTCCGGATCCATTGTAGTGGACTGCAGCTGCTCAGCGCTCATCTCTCCAAGACCTTTATAACGCTGAACGAAAACTCCCTTCTCAGAGCCCTTTCCAAGCTGGAGAGTAGCCTCCTTGCGCTGAGCCTCTGTCCAGCAGTATATCTCTTCCTTGCCCTTCTTCACAAGATAGAGAGGTGGAGTAGCAAGGTAAACATAACCGTTCTTGATAAGGTCCTGCATATAGCGGAAGAAGAATGTCAGGATAAGTGTGGCGATGTGGCTTCCGTCCACATCGGCATCGGTCATGATAATCACCTTGTGATAGCGAAGCTTGCTGAGGTTCAACGCCTTACTGTCTTCTTCAGTACCCACTGTCACTCCGAGAGCAGTGTAGATATTTCTGATCTCCTCGCTCTCGAACACCCTATGTTCCATAGCCTTCTCCACATTGAGGATCTTACCTCTGAGAGGAAGAATGGCCTGAGTCATACGGTCACGGCCCTGCTTTGCAGTACCACCCGCAGAGTCTCCCTCGACAAGGAAAAGCTCACAGATTTCAGGATTACGCGAAGAACAGTCTGCGAGTTTTCCAGGCATTCCTGCACCGGACATCACGGTTTTGCGCTGCACCATTTCACGCGCCTTACGGGCAGCATGGTGGGCTGTCGCAGCAAGTATCACCTTCTCCACGATCATCTTCGCCTCTCTTGGATTTTCCTCCAGATACGCCTCAAGAGCAGCAGCTGTAGCCTGTGAAACAGCTGAAACTACTTCACCATTACCGAGCTTCGTCTTTGTCTGTCCCTCAAACTGAGGCTCCGCAACCTTCACGGATACTACTGCTGTAAGACCTTCACGGAAGTCATCTGCAGCAAGGTCGAACTTTAGCTTTGCAAGCATACCGTTCTTGTCTGCATAGTTCTTAAGGGTCCTTGTAAGACCCATCTTGAATCCCTGCAGATGCGTACCGCCCTCGATAGTATTGATATTATTTACATAAGAATATATCTTCTCAGTGTAGCTTGTATTGTACTGAAGCGCAATCTCGATAGGGATGATCTTGTCTGTCTCAAGATATATAGGAGACTCGATAAGCTTCTCGGCGCCGCCATCAAGATAGTCTACAAACTCCCTGAGACCTTCCTTTGAATAGAATACATCACTTCTGTAGTGAGTAGTCTCAAGTTCATTACCGTTCTCATCTACATCATTGACAAGAGTTCTCATATCAGTAAGGGTAAGATGAATACCCTTATTGAGGTATGCAAGCTCACGGAGACGGGCTGCAAGCGTGTCATACTTATACACCTGTGTCACCTGGAAGATTTCAGGATCCGGATGGAATGTGACGATAGTACCTGTATCCTCAGCCTCTCCTACGACCTCAACCGGCTTGTAAGGCTTTCCCTGCGAATACTCCTGCACAAACACCTTACCTTCACGATGAATCTCAGCCTTAAGATAGTCTGACAAGGCATTCACGCAGGACACACCCACACCATGCAGACCTCCGGACACCTTATAACTGTCCTTGCTGAACTTACCGCCGGCATGAAGAACCGTAAGCACCACCTCCAGGGCAGACCTGTTCTCCTTCTCATGCATACCGGTAGGGATACCACGACCGTTATCCTTGACTGTTATGGAATTATTCTCATTGATCGTAACCTCGATATGCGAGCAATAGCCGGCGAGTGCCTCGTCGATACTGTTGTCCACAACCTCATATACAAGATGATGGAGACCCCTTTCGCCTACATCACCGATGTACATCGAAGGTCTCTTCCTAACGGCCTCAAGGCCTTCCAGAACCTGAATACTGTTCGCGGAGTACTGCTCCGCAGACATATTGTTGATTACTTCTTCGCTCATTATATTTTTGCTATTTTACGTCTATTGAACAAACAGACAAATATAGTGATTTTCTTACAAATTCAACTTGATTCCTACCGTAAAATTAATACCTTTTTCAGCAAAAAGCATATCTCTCTGGATATTCATATTCAGAAGATTTCCGGCACGGAGCCAGAAAGAGAGCCTGCGTGCCGCCGCATACTCGGCATATGCTCCAAGGTCAGCATATCCAGGCACGGTGTAAACTGCATTACGACGTCCGAGAGCCCACTCACAGTCTACTCCTGCAAATATCCTCATCTTCCAGTTATACACAAACGACACGTCTCCGGAAACCGCTGACGGAGCAATGAAACGCTGACGGTTGTATCCCCATGTATTGGTGTAAACCGCAGAGCCGTCAAAGCGCACACGTTCCATATCCAGATTCCACTCAAAAGCGGCAAACCATTTCTGAGACGGAGAATAGCCGGATGCAGGCATCAGCACCCCATCGACATCCACAACAGCAGGCATCGGTGCACAAGCATAATTCGCATATCCGGCACGAAGGTCATAACTGAAAGCAGAACCAATGCGTCCTTCCATGCCCATGACTGAGGAAACTCTCTCCAATGTAACATCAAGCAAAGGGAAAAGCCCTCTGCCATATCCGGTACTGAAGTGATGGTCCTTATCTATCATCGACGCATATGTATTTATCCTGTTGCCTCCACCGACAACAGCATAAGCCTTGAGAGCAGTCGGTGCAAGAGCATAACTGATCTTTATATCAGGATAGAAAATCTGTCCGTTACCACCCCAGATGGTTTCAGCAGAACTCTTGCGCATCAAAAGGGAAAAACGCAGGCCAAAATCCACCTTCAGGCCACCTTTTTCATACAAATAACGAGGCACGACTGCAACTTCACCGACATCTGTACCTATATGACCTGAATATGTATCATATTCCACTCCCAGATCGACAAGAATCTTATGTTTTCCTATGCTCGAGCCTAAGAAAGCATCAAATCTGAAATTATGTTCAGAGAGATATCCACCGGAAGCATGGTAATTCAGCTTATCCTCAGCAAACCTATATCTGAAATTTACATCATATAGAAACCTGGTCGAAGGCGAAGCAACTGACGCAATCCCCATGTCTACATTCACAGCATCATACATTCTGCTTTTGTAGCAATCCTTCAGAGCCACGCCATAATACTCGGCACCAGCCTTGAATGTGCCACCGCTCCAGCTTATCCTATACGACGTTCCGACTTTGGAAAGGATATCATATCCGAACCAGTCGCCGATCCCGTCAGAAGAATAATAATCGCCTGCATATGACCTGTTGAGTGCATAGACATCAAGCGACATATTGTCCTTGCCGAGGGCAGGAGACCATACGGCATCCAAAACAGGGTGCAATGTATACCCCACACCGGCATTAAGAAAGAAAGTCCCGGGCTTTCTGCGCGAAGAAGCCGGTTTCATGGACATCATATAGGGATTGAACTCATAAGAGCCTCTGTAAGGACTCTCAGATACAGCATAATCAAAGTCCAGGTCAAACCTATGAATCGTATCCGGCACAGCCATATCAAGCACAGGCTTATGCACTTCCATCAGCTTGCCTTCATAAGCTCTGCTGACCTCTACGGTAGGATCCAGATTCTGAGCACCGGCCTCAACAGCCATGGTCATCAGAGCAGTCGTAATAAAAACAATATTTCTTCTCATATCAGTTCTCATTTTCCTGTACTTCTTCCTGTGACATTTCCTCAAGTTTCCTTAAACGCATCATAACGTTATCAAGCACATCATCCTCATCTGAAGCAGGAGTATAACCATCCCTTATGCTTTCGAACGTCGCCTTGGCCTGATGAATATCATCTCGTTCTACAAACGAATCACCAAGGACGATAAAGCTCCTGGCCATCCAGTAAAGCTGTTCCGATCCGGCATCTGCAAACGCATAGACCTTAGCCTCAACTGCCTCAAAATCGCCCCGGTCATAGCAGTCCTGGATAATCATATAAGCCGCCTCTGCCCCATATTTATTGCCGACATCCTGCGCAAGCCGCTCCAGCATCAAGATAGCATCACTCCTGCGACTGGTTGCAAGACACGACTTAGCCACAATATACTCTGCCTCCGTCACGACATCCACACCGCTTCTCGGATCAGCGGCAACAATGGCGGCATTTTTCTCAGCTTCACTCCACATATGTCCTCTGTAAGCAGAGCGCATCATTCCCAAAAGGGCTGTATAGGCATTATTCTCAAGCCTTGCTGAAGACAATAGAGAAGAATATCCTCCGAAAGCTTCATCCCAGCGTTCAAGCTTATATGACAGATTTGCAAAATTCAGCATGGAAAGTTCCACAAAAGACCCCTCTCCTCCTTCAATTACCTTACGATAACTATCGCATGCCTGCTCGCTCTTGCCGAGATTCTTGTAGGACTCCGCCATATAGAAGTCCGCCTTGTACAAGCTCTTTCCCTGAGGATATCTCTCAACATATGACTGCAGGGCCACAAGAGCCTTCTGATAGTTCTCCGACAGAAATATCTGCTCTGCCGAATTGAAGATCATATCCTCCTTTTCATCATCAGTCTTCATCCCCCCCTTCCCTATACGTTCGATATATGCAAGATAATCGTCCGGCTCGTTTCTAGTCTGATAAATAGATTCTATGGCAAGAAGAGCGTCCTCCGCATATCCGGAAAGCGGCATCTTCTCAACCACAGTCTTGTAATATTCCAAAGCATCATTGAACTGAGACTGGTTTCTAGAGAGCGATCCCATCTCAATAAAAGCTCTCGCAACAAAGGTACTGTCCTTTACTTCGGACGTAATTTTCCTGAAACACTCCATGGCTTTGTCATCATCCTCCTTGACCACATACGACCGTCCCAGCTCGAAAAGCGCTTCCGGATAGAACTCCGCCTCCGGGGATGAGGTCATCACATTCCCGAGAAGTTCTATCTTTCTAGACATATTGCCGTTCAAACCATATGAAAGAGCTGCCTGATAATAAGGATATATATCATCAACATGAAAATAATCCTTCAACACAATATCGTATGATGATGCCGCAGCACCATATTCCTTCGCAATAAAATCACAGTCAGCCTTTCTGATCAAAGCCTCCTTTCTGAATCTTACGGATTTCTCGCCAAGATACTCTCCGAACCATTTCTTGGCCTGGGGGTAATTACCCTCCTTGAAAAAACAATAAGCTATATTGAAAGGTATCAGATAGGCCTCTGCCTGGCCGTCAAGAGCGGACGCATTATAAAGTTCCATAAAGCCCTCACGAGCATCCGCATATTGATCATTCCTGTAGTATGATTCCGCAAGCCAGAAACGGGCAAGCTGGTTGAAGCGGCTGTTGCGTTCCGAATAATATGCTGCAGCCTTCAGACAAGGGACAGCTTTCCGATAAGACCCGTTACGTATAAGCTGGTTCGCACGGAGATAGTTAGCCTTCATAAAGTTAAGGGTCATATCATCATCCAGTTCGTCTATCTGGTCAAACGCTTCCACGGCAGCAGCATAATCACGGTCCTGAAGAGCAGCTACAGCGATATAGCTATAAATCCTGTCTCCCTTTTTCAGATGAGGATATTTCTTAAGATATTCATGGAACACCGAGGTGTCATCATTAAGATCGAAGGCAAGCTTGGCATAATTAAAGAATGCATCTTCAGCGATTGCAGGATCGAATTCAACAAGCGAGGCATCCTTAAAAGCCCCCATCGCAGAAACCATATCTCTTGTCTGTATATAGCTATACCCCAGATTATAATTAGCTATCTGACCTATTGAGTCGGTCCGTTCAGTCATCTTGGTAAAATTCTCGACAGCGCCCTTATAATCATCTACAGCATAAAGCACAGAACCACTGTAGAACCAGTCCGCACGGGACTTCTTCTGACTCTCGCTCTTCTGATGAAGTTCGTAATACTTACGTGCCATATCCGCATCACCCAGCACAAGATAACATTCTGAGATTATTCTCGCCAGATGAGGCTTACGGTCAACCGGAACAGTATCATACATTGCCTGGCCGTTCTCTGTCACATACTTATAGTCTTTCATCATAAAGCGGCACTCCATGAGATAATACGATGATATGTCTCTGAAACGACCGTCTGTCATAGCCTTTTCAAACCAAGGTGCAGCCTTATCGAAATTCTTCAGCTGATATTGTGCGTATCCCATCGCATAACGTGACGGAGCAGTATAGTCGGAGAAAGGCATCTTCTCCACCTGGGCAAAATCTTCCAGAGCCTTCTGCAGTTCACGGTTTTCAAGATGACAATAAGCCTTCTTGAAAAGATATTCGACCCTTACCTCAGCTGGAACCATCTTTACAGACAACATCCCCAGTTCCTCTGAAGCAGCCTTGTACTTCATGGCATCAAAAAGATTCATCGCATGAGCATATCTGATTCTGGGAATAAGGAATGAATGCGGATTATTCACAAAGAAGGCCTCCATTCGATTTTCATAGCCGGTAACCCCATTCAAGACATCACATAGCATCGCATATCCTTCGGGATCAGTTCTGAAAGTATCGTCCGACAGAGTCTCCATCAACCGGTTAGCATGTGAAAACATCCCTGCATCATATAGTTTCAGAGCATTTCGCATCTCCTTTGAGATGGACCCAGAGAAACGGTCAGACAGTCCGTCCCATGCCGCATCGGCAGCACCTGCAAAAGCGGTCATGATCACAACGGAAACAACTATAAATTTAAATCTCATATTTCAACAAAAATTTTTCAAATTTACGAAGATGTTTTTGATTTTTCTACGAAAATTCTCCTACAGTTCCTATATTTGTACGATATAATGATAATATTCGGGGATATGGAAGACACGACACCTATAATTTCATTCAAGGGAGCTGATATTGTAAACGGCGAGGCCACCGTAATATACGGAATGAACATGGACATCCTGCCGGGAGACTTCGTATATATCGTAGGCAAAGTAGGCACCGGAAAGACTTCCATAATCAGAACAATCATAGCAGAAAACCCTCTCATGAAAGGCACTGCGACAGCATGCGGCTACAATCTTAAGGAAATCAGGGAGAAGGATATTCCCTATCTGAGAAGAAAAATGGGAGTAGTGTTCCAGGACTTCCAGCTGCTGATGGACCGCAGCGTGCAGGACAACCTCCTTTTCGTCCTGAAGGCTACCGGATGGAAGGATACAGAGGCCATGACAAAACGAATATCCGAGGTTCTGAAGGCGGTCGGCATGGAACTCAAGGCCCATAAGATGCCTCATCAGCTTTCAGGAGGAGAACAGCAGCGCATAGCCATAGCAAGGGCACTTCTCAATGACCCGCAAGTAATAATAGCAGACGAGCCTACAGGCAATCTCGACACCGAGACAGCCGAAGGCATCATGAATCTGCTCACGGGTATCAATCAGGATAAAGGGACAGCCGTAATAATGGTGACACACAACAGGCAGATTTTCGAGAAGTATCCCGGCAGGGTCATGGTTTGCAGAGACGAGACATGCTGCGAGCAGGAAAGCGGAGAAATCATAGACCTTGACATAACAATTTGACATGGAAAGAAAAGAACTTTTTCACGAAGTGACAAAATGGTTTTCGGATAACATGCAGATTGCCGAGACCGAACTCCACTATGACACGCCTTTCCACCTTCTCATTGCAGTCATCCTTTCAGCGCAATGCACTGACAAGAGGGTGAATATGCACACCCCGGAGATTTTCATGAGATTCCCTCAGCCACAGGACCTCGCATCAGCATCTTTCGACGAGGTTTTCCAGCTCATAAAATCCATATCCTTCCCCAACAACAAGGCGAAGCATCTGATCGGCATGGCGTCAAGACTTATTTCAGATTTTGACGGCGAAGTGCCTTCCGAGCCCTCACAGCTCGAGACCCTCCCCGGAGTAGGCAGAAAGACGGCTAATGTAATAGCATCAGTCATTTATGACAAGCCAGTCATTGCAGTTGACACTCATGTCTTCAGGGTGTCAAGACGTCTCGGACTTTCAGATGGAACGACAGTTGAGGCTGTAGAAAAGGACCTTACAGCCGGATTTGCGCCCGAACTGCGTCCCAAAGCACACCACTGGCTCATCCTGCACGGGAGATATGTCTGCACCGCACGTAAGCCGAAGTGCACGCAATGCGGCCTGAAAGATATCTGCAGGGAATATTTATCAGAAAACGTGATAATCTGATGTTCCATCCGCTTGCCGAAATAGAACAGTCGAATCTGCCATCGCAATTCAACAATCCGTTCAGATATGTCCCACATCCGCTTGTTGTGCATGTGGCAGAGATTGTCATGTCCGACATCCGGAAAGACACGGAATTATCAGAAGCGATGGCTGAAGGCAAGATGCTAGGAGTGCTCCTAGTCAGGGATTCCGGCGGCAGGACAGGCTACCTGAAAGGGTTTTCTGGAAACGTTGGCGGTAAAAGCACCATTGCGGGATTTGTCCCTCCGATATATGACCTGACAATACCTGACGGCCATTTCAAGGCCAAAGAGGCGGAAATATCTGCAATCAACTGCAAGATAAAGGAAATCGAAGCGAAGCGTCTGGCTTCTGCCATACTGGAATTTGAAACAGCCAAAAGGCAGTATGACGAGGAAACTGCCAGATGCAAAGAGGAAATTGCAGTTGCAAAACTTAAAAGAGAGGAAATACGGAAAGCATGGGATGCTCAAGGAAGAGAATTCTATCCTGACAAAAAGAGTCTTGAACTTGCAAGCCAGTTCGAGAAAGCCGAAATGGCACGAATGAAACGCAGATGGAAATTCCGACTTGGTGAGCTTGAAGGGGCCTGCACATCCATGAGAGAGGAGATCATGGTCCTCAGGCAGGAAAGGGCTAAAATGTCAGATAAACTCCAGAAATGGATATTCAGCAAATATATGGTGCACAATGCAGAAGGAGCGTGGGCAACCGTCGCCTCCGTATTTTCATTCGCAGGTCTCGTACCACCTGGAGGAACGGGAGAATGCGTTGCACCCAAGCTCATTGAGTACGCCTTCCGAAACGGTTTGCAGCCACTGGCTATGGGAGAATTCTGGTACGGAGCATCTCCCCAGACGGCAGTCCGGACACACGGACACTTCTATCCCTCATGCACCAGCAAATGCGGTCCTCTGCTTGGTTTCATGCTCAAGGGGCTGGATATTGCTTCAGAAAGTACTCATCCAGATGGTGGCCGGATTGTCACAGTGTTTGAGGACGAGCATATCCTAGCAGTCAGCAAACCATCCGGAACGCCATCCGTACCAGGTCTTGACGGAAGAAAATCCTTGCTCGAGATCCTGCAGGAACATCACACAACTCTGGAAGCAGTACATAGGCTGGACATGGACACATCCGGCATAATACTCTTTGCAAAGAATAAGCAGGCCGCATTCTATCTCAGACGTCAGTTTGAAATGCATTCGGTCCTCAAAACCTATATCGCGCATCTCTCACCGTCCCTTGAAGGATCAGTCATGTCAGCTGGAGAAAAAGGGAGCATCACACTTCCCCTTTCTCCGGATTATGACGAAAGGCCCCGTCAGAAAGTGGACAAGACCCAGGGCAAAACGGCCCATACTGATTATATGGTAGAATCTATTGAGAACGACGGCAGTATAAAGATAAAACTATATCCGAAGACAGGGCGCACTCACCAGCTCCGCGTACATTGCGCACATCTTGGAGGACTGGGACATCCTATAATAGGCGATATGCTATATGGAGGAGCACAATCCTCCCGCCTATGTCTACATGCTTTCAATATAACCTTCCTCCATCCTGTATCAGGTGAAAACATGACACTTGAAACCCTCGCCAACCTATACTAAAATCGGCCCGCATATCTGCGAGCCGATTTTATTACCGTATGTCTTGGAAGAATTACTTCTTCTTTGCGTATCTCTGATAGAATTTGTCAACGCGACCTGCTGTATCGACGAGCTTCATCTTACCAGTGTAGAATGGATGAGATGTGTTAGAAATCTCAAGCTTCACTACAGGGTACTCAACACCTTCGATTTCGATGGTCTCCTTTGTGTTTGCGCATGAGCGTGTGATGAACACAATGTCGTTAGACATATCCTTGAAAGCCACAAGACGGTAGTTTTCGGGATGTAAACCTTGTTTCATGATCAAATAAAATTTAGTTAACTAATTTTTCGAGGCGCAAATTTATAGCATTTATCTATAATATGCAAGTCTTTTATCACTTAATTCTATATGGAAGATCGTCATAGAGCGAAAATTTCTTCGCCTTACGGATCCATTTCTGTTCTTCAAGCTTCACATGTTCCCTCATTTCCTCCAACGAAACACTTCCGTTGACATAATCAAACAGGACCTGGTCGGACAGCTTAGCCTCAAATCCTTCCTCAAGACGGAACTCCTCATACCTCTCCATAAAATACCTGATCAGCTGGAGAGTATGAATCAGGGAATGATACTCCACACCTGGCTCCAGCATAATCTGATAGCCATAGCACTTCTTTCCCTCATACTTTCCGCATGACGGCGTGAACGAACAAGGGCGCATAAGCACACCATCAGCTGCAGGCACGGCCTCCTTGGAAGAAGTCTTCACAAAAGGAGCTCCTATGTATTCATATGGACGGGCTGTACCGATTGCAGGCGATATATTTGTATTGTTCCATAATCCCCCGCCACCATACATATCGCAGGTAAAAAGTCCCGGAATGTCAGAAGCTGGAGCGATAGTCCATGGCATAAGTTGCTTATTGGAATCCGTAGCAAGCGCAGATATCACATGCAGGGCGAACTTTGCACCTATCTCATGATAATAAAGATTAGCAAGTTCCCCGAGTGTAAGTCCGTGACGGTGAGCTACCTTAGGCACATTAACCTCCTGAACGGAAGAAGGCATCGTACCCTCCACCACCCGCCCGGCAGGATTGATATGATCCACCACATAAAGAGAAGGAGCCTCATCCTTCATTGCCTTGAGGGCATCCATCAGACGGAATACATCCTTCGTATAATTGAAGTACCTGGCACCGACATCCTGGATTTCCACAACCACGGCATTGAGATTCTTCAAAGCCTCGGGATCGAATTCGATATGATTAGTAAGCGGAGTCAGCTCCGTATCACGTGGTGAAAAAATCACCTCGAGATTACCTCGTTCACGGAAAATATCATACAAATACCTGCCCTTCTCCGTATCCCAGCAATTCTGGGTACAGAAACAACCTACACGGCCCTCATGCAGAGCCTTGTCAAGCTGGTCTTCCAAAGATGTTGTCCTGAATGAAAACATTATAATCGACTGAGAAATCTCATTAAACGGATGCAATGATTGAGTCTGCAACTGCGATTATCTGCTGTGCAAGAGCATCAGCAGCCTCCTGGGTTGCAGCTTCGGCATAAATGCGGATAATAGGCTCAGTGTTCGAACGACGCAGATGCACCCATTCCTTGCGGCTCTCGAAAGAAATCTTCACTCCGTCGATAGTATTGATGTCCTCCGAAGCATATTTAGTCTTGACTGCTTCAAGGATACGGTCAATCAGAGCGCTGTCAGACAGTTCAATCTTATTCTTGGCAATCACATACTTAGGATATGTCGCAAGGAGTTCCGACACCTTCATCTTCTTATAAGCAAGGTTTGTAAGGAACAAAGCCACTCCTACCATAGCATCGCGTCCTGCATGGATTGCTGGATAGATCACACCGCCGTTACCCTCGCCACCGATTATCGCACCGCACTCGCGCATCTTGGTAACCACATTCACCTCCCCCACAGCTGCTGCATGATATTCACCGCCATACTGCTCAGTCACGTCGCGAAGAGCTCTTGAAGAAGACAGATTCGACGATGTAGTCATCTGATAAGGGGCAGCAATCTCTTCCATGGACTTTCCTGTCTCGAGAGCCTCATTATAGACTCTTGAAAGAAGATAATCAGCCACGCTTACAAGAGTGTATTCCTCACCGAACGGCTTGCCGTCCTCGCAAATAAGGGCAAGACGGTCAACATCGGGATCCACTGAGATTCCAAGGTCAGCCCCGTTCTCTACAACCGCATTGCAAAGTTCAGTAAGGTTTGAAGGAAGAGGCTCCGGATTATGCGCGAATTCACCTGTAGGATCGCAGTTCACGCACACACACTCGACGCCCATACGTTCAAGAAGGCGTGGCATGATAATGCCTCCTACTGAATTCACAGCATCCAAAGCCACCTTGAAATGAGCATTACGCACGGCTTCCACATCCACTGCCGGGAGTTCAAGTACGGCATCCAGATGGGCATCAGTAAAGTCCTTCTCCTCAATGACCCCGAGATCATCCACCTGGGCAAATGTAAAATCTTCAGCCTCCGCACATGCAAGCACAGCCGCTCCCTCTGCTGCATTAAGGAACTCTCCCTTCTCATTCAGAAGTTTAAGCGCATTCCACTGCTTAGGGTTATGGGAAGCTGTCAGAATAATACCTCCATCTGCCTCTTCAAACACCACTGCCATTTCTGTAGTAGGCGTCGAAGCGAATCCAGCCTTCACCACATCCACGCCGCAAGCAATAAGGGTACCGCACACCAGATGCTCCACCATATCACCTGACAGGCGGGCATCCTTGCCGACAACTACCTTATATCTTTCCCCAGCTGGCTTAGGGCGTCTTTCACGCAACTTCTCACAGTATGCATAAGAGAACTTTACAATATCAAGCGGAGACAGGCCCTCACCTGGAGCGCCCCCGATAGTTCCGCGGATTCCTGAGATGGATTTAATAAGAGTCATAATATATATGTATTAGTTTATATCAGTGGTTTTTATCTGTGCAAATTATGCAAAATTAAACTTTTATGCCTGCAATTACAAATTTAATATTACTTTTGCAGCCCTAAGACAAAAGACATGAAAGCAATCTGGACAATACTTCTCCTTATAGCATCGAACGTATTCATGACGTTCGCATGGTATGGACACTTGAAACTGCAGGAAATGAAGATATCCACCAGCTGGCCTCTCATCCTGGTTATCCTCTTCTCATGGGGAGTTGCATTCCTTGAATATTGTGCACAGGTGCCGGCCAACCGCATCGGATACATAGAAAACGGCGGTCCATTCAATCTGATGCAGCTTAAGGTGATTCAGGAAGTGATTTCACTTACAGTCTTCACAGTAATCGTTACAGTGATGTTCAAGGGTCAGACCCTGCAGTGGAACCATTTCGCCGCATTCTTCTGCCTGATACTGGCTGTATTCTTCGTATT